>Ga0180301_10000113_pt1 | contig 56288 bp, 53 predicted proteins | sample GuaBasSediGuay16_FD_121797 | JGI IMG/M metagenome (GOLD analysis project Ga0180301, IMG submission 121797) | Subseafloor sediment microbial communities from Guaymas Basin, Gulf of California, Mexico - Guay16, Core 4569-2, 12-15 cm | ecosystem: Environmental > Aquatic > Marine > Hydrothermal...
GATAAGACCGGCAGAACCAAACCCGACATCAATACCCTCATACAGCTGCTGGGCTACTGTCATAGTTTTCTTGACTGAATAACCCAGATTAGTGCCGGCCGCCTGCTGCAAAGTTGAGGTTGTAAAGGGAGGAGAAGGGCTGCGCTTTCTTTCACCCTTCTTTATACCGCTGACTATGTGCTTGTCGGCCGCTTGGATCTTTTCTACGATCCTGTCAGCATCGGCCTGGTTTCTAAGCTCAGCTTTTTTGCCATTTTCATTGATTACCCGAGTGGTCAGTTTTTCACCTTTTTCACCTGCCAAGCTGAGGTCTATCTCCCAGTATTCCTCGGGCTTGAAAGCTTTGATTTCGCGCTCGCGCTCAACGATCAGGCGAAGAGCAGCGGACTGAACCCGGCCGGCTGACAATCCCCGAAAGATCTTTTTCCACAAGAGGGGACTGAGCTTATAGCCGACTAACCTATCCAGCACTCTTCTGGCTTGCTGCGCATTAACCATATTCATATTCAAGCCCCGGGGATTTTCAAACGCTTTTTTAACAGCCGTCTCGGTAATTTCGTGGAAAGCCACCCGCTTGACTTTTTCATCCGGTATTTTTAGCCCTTGTTGAATATGCCAAGCAATGGCTTCACCCTCGCGGTCTTCATCGGTTGCTAGCCACATCATATCAGCATCTTTAAAAGCTTCTTTCAGCGCCGTCAGATTCTTCCGGCTTTTAGTCGGAATGACATATTGCGGCTCAAAATTTTTCTCAACATCTACGCCCAGCTTCGATTTGGGAAGATCGCGGACATGGCCGTAGCTGGCCAAAACTTTATAATTCCTACCCAAAATCTTGCCAATTGTTTTGGCCTTGGCGGGGGATTCAACTACTACCAAATTTTTAGCCATGTCTTTATTTGTCATGCTGAATTTAGTTCAGCATCTAGATTCTGAAACGAATTCAGAATGACGGTTATATTATTATTCTGTCTTCGTGATAGCAAATGTGCCTTTGCCTGTATTCGCTACGATACCCTTCATCTCCAGCATCGTCAGACCACTTTGGACCTGCGCTGTCGGCAAGTTAGTTTCACGGACTATTTCATCCAAATGCAGCGGTGTAGATACAAGTGCTTTATAAATCTTTTCTTCATCATCTGTCAAATTATAGCTCTTTTGCCTGACACTAATTTGCACAACGTCAGAGGGCTGTAGAACCGGCACAGCGCCCTGCTGGATTAATTTATTCGGACCCACAGACATCTCACTGGTAATCGGTCCGGGAACAGCCAAAACTTCCCGATTATATTCAAGAGCCAATTTAGCCGTAATCAAAGCGCCGCTCGACTCCCCTGCTTCACTAATCAAAATTTTACCGCTTAAACCAGCAATTATCCTGTTCCGAAGCGGAAAATGATGCTTAAGCGGCTCTGTGCCAGCTGGATATTCAGAGATTAAAACTCCCCCGCTTTCGATGATTGATTTAGCCAAGTGCAGATTCTTGGCCGGATAGATATTTTCGTCATTAAGGCCGGAGCCTAGCACAGCTATTGTAGATCCGCCTGCTTTCAATGCTTCCTCGTGCGCTAGAGCATCAATTCCGTATGCCAGACCGCTGACTATAATGCTTCCGCCGGCAATTCGATTAACTATCTGCTTAACCACAGCAACACCATAGGGCGTTGGCTTTCGGGTTCCGACCACGCCAACTGCCTCAATTTCTTGCAGTTTTATAAGCATTGCATCCCAGTTGCCGCGCACAAAAATCCGTTCTGGCGCATCCGGAATTTCTTTGAGTATCGCCGGATAGCGCGGGCTATCAATTTTAATTTCAATAATTTCCGTTGCAACTTCCATATTTTATTAAGATAATTAAGTAAACTGATCCCGTTAGAAAATTAGAAAACATTAACTAGTTAATAATACGGGATTTAGAATGAAACTCATAAACAAAATTTTCTAGTGGAATGACAAAAAAGAAGGGATTATTAATCGAAATTGGGGTCGGTATTGCTGTTTTTATGGTGGCAACCGTTGCACTGGGAATCCTCTACAATCGTGACACCGAGACAGGCACTGAACTGCAATGGACTGATACCAATATTCATACCTTCACGGATAATTCCGCACTACAAAATAGCGTTCTGGCATTTTTTAACAAAGAGGACTTGCAAGCCGCTTTCCCTGACATAAGTGGTGAAAATATCGATTGGCAAGCAAACATAATTCTGGCTTACGTGAGCAGCGTCGCACCAGCCGCCGACTATGACTACGAAATAATCGAGGGCCAAAAACTGGGTTCGGTGGCAACCCTTAAATATAAATTCTCTTTTTTAGAGACCAATGACGCTTTTCCTCTAGGGCTTGAAACTACGCAGAGCCACCCCGTCCTGTTTGTGGCCGTAGATAGAAAAGATGTCGACACAACAAATCCATTTACGTTTCGATTCCAAAATGCAGACACAAACGAAACTCATAGTTTAACTATTTTTGAAAATGAAGGCTCAGCCAACAATTGAGATTTCAGTCAGCACCATTATAAAAATCCTGCTGGTTCTGCTGGGAATTTGGGCAATTTTTATCATTCGCGACATTATTGCAATTGTCTTTATCACATTGATCATTGCTGCAACTCTTTCTCCAATCATTGATAAAATGGCCAAACATGGCATACCGCGAGTTATTTCTATCGTCTTGGCCTATATTTTGATAATTGCCTTCTTCGGGACTGTTGTTTATTTTATTTTGCCACCGGTCATTAGCCAGCTCAGTCAACTGGCGGAACACTTGCCTACATATTACACTTATTTCAATAATTTCATCGATAATGTAAAGGAATTTGGCATCCAAGCGAACTTAATCGACGGTTCGCAGCAAAACATCACTGCTTTATCCAACTTTTTAAATAACTTTACTAGCAATATTTTCAACACCACCCGCGGATTTATCAGCGGTTTTGTTGCTATGTTGACTGTTTTGGTACTGACTCTTTATTTGCTGTTGGATGAAGGGGGAATTAAAAAGTTCTTTGTAGCTTTGTTGCCGCTCAAGCAGAAAAACCAAATTATCCAGGTAGCCAACAAAATTGGTAAAGGTTTGGGCGCCTGGCTTCGCGGTCAGATTTTGCTGGGTATTATAGTCGGCGTGGTGGTTTATATCGGCCTCTATTTCCTAAAAGTTCCCTACGCTCTGACTCTGGCCATTCTCGCCGGAGTATTGGAAATAATTCCTATCATCGGTCCAATTATCTCGGCCATCCCGGCTATCTTGATCGCCCTAACTATGGGTTTGCCCGCAGCCGTAATGGTAGCTGTCTTCTATATTCTGGTACAGGAGCTGGAAAATAAACTACTGGTACCAAAAGTTATGCAACATTCAGTCGGGCTGCATCCTGTGACAATTATTATTGTATTGCTCATTGGCGCCAAATTTATGGGCATTTTGGGAATCTTGTTGGCTGTGCCGATCACAACCATGCTCTACATTATTCTGAAAGAATGGACAATAATGAGCCGGAAGAAGCCAGCAAGATAGAACATAATATCAAGTATTAAAAACTTCATTAAAACAAATTTATAAACAGGACATTTTTGTCCCGTTTATTTTTAAATATATCTTCCTTGGTTTTTATTAGCGTTGAGCTTTTTAAGGTATTCCCTCCATGGTCTCTGGCTCCGCATTGGAGGAGAGACGACCATGAATTGAGCTAAATCCTTATCGTGTGGGGTATGTTTGAGACCCTGACTTGTCGGGGAAGTTTACCCCTTTAAGCGGTAAAAGGATTTAGCCAATGAAAAAGCCCAACGAACTGCGGCCGGCTTTGGCGCCATCGTTTGCCGGAACAAATGGTGGCTCAAAAATCTACCAACTTCCCCCGCCTCCGCCACCTCCGCCGCCTCCAGAGAATCCGCCAGCACCGCCAGCCCCGGAGCCGCCCGGTGTGCTTGACAGCGAGGAACCAATGCTTGATGAAATCGAACTGATACTTGAAACAAAATTATCCATGCCACCACTGGTCATGTAGGCATAGCCAACATACCAAGCCGGAACATATGAGCTGGCCTTTTCTTCACCATAAATTTTTTTAAACGCCTCAACCCACTTACCCACTAGGCCAAAAGCAATCGCGTACGGTAGGTACTTTTCGAAAATATTCTCCTTTTCGTAAAATTCCATCCGATACTTTTCGGCCTGCCTGAGATAAAGCTTAAAGCCTTTGAGATGATAATCTACTTCGGCGCCTTTCCGGCTTTTTTTAAGACTAAATTTAACAAACAGATACCAGATAACCACCACTATCAATACACCGACCAACACAAATCCCCAGCTGAACCCGGCCAACGGAACACTTAAAAGCCCGGTAAAACCCAGAAATACTATAAAGCCAATTATACCGGAGATAATACCTTTGGCTGAAACGGCTACCCCCTCTTTAAATAGTCCCTGTTTTTTCAGCCAATTGACTACAAACCTTTTGATTGGCTGTAAAATTTTATAAAACTTGTTTTGGTGTTCGGATAGAGTAGTGGTAGCCCCAACTTCAAAATCGCCGTCAAATAGCTCACAAAGAATAGTTTCTTCATATTTGGCTAAATTTGTAAAATCATTTTTTAACAAAACCAACTTCCAACCTTTGGTTTTTCCAAAGAACGACTTGTTTTGTGTTTCTTCGATCTTCAAATATCCCTTCACAGCCAAATCAATGATCGTGGCACTAACATATCTACCCGGCATTACCGCGCCTTTTGTTTCAAAAACTCCCAGTTCCAGTGGCAACATCTTATTGGGCGGATCGTACTGCACGGTAATCGGCCCCGGTTTTTTCTCGTCTTTTTGGGCTTCCTTGCGGACCAACCAGATGATCCAAAAAATTGGAAGTAGCAACAACCACCAGATATAACTGCTGTACAACTCCCACCAAGTCGGCTGATATGGCGTGATAATTCCTGCCGGCATTTGCATACGTATGGTAATACCCTCTTGCTTGGCTAATTCACGAGTGGAAGTCACTGTTAGAATATTGGAGTCCAATTGGACGTCGCTTGTCCATTTGAAAATTGCGTTTTGTTCGGTTGATCCGCGGACGCCAGTAAAAAGCTGTACTTGAGTATTCTCGGCATTTATTCCAGACGGGAGGATAATGTCGGCTGTATAGCGCTCTATTGGCAGCTCCCAAAAATTTCCGTTGAGATTCCAATAGAATTCCATTCCGTCGCTAGTTTCAACAATTGCGTTTTTTACTTCATAGACAATGCGGTAATTAGTGATGCCAGTTATCGTTTGATTGGGATCGCCTATTTTCCAAGTTATAACATGGTTAGCTGCATCATTGACAGTTTCATACGTATAAGGATTGCCATCAAAATCCGTGATGCTCACTAATTTAACAGGAGTTTTATTAAACACCCCCTCGCTGTAGGGAGCCTGAGTCGGCAAACTCCTGAAAATACCGTGTTTGTTCTTGAGCCTTCCGCTATCAACTGACAGTTCTTCCTTAATCAACAGCGAGGCATCTGTATGAACTTGAATGGTGCTTTTAAAATCCCGAATCACAGAATCATAAACCGGCTCGGCAGCCAAAACGACCGAGAACGATTGGGCGAAGACAATGCCCACCCCTGCGAGTATTAATAACTTCTTAATCACGGAAGTAGTATACCAGAGCTAACTAAAAGCTATATAGAAATGGCTAGTCGTTGAATCTAGATTAGGTTTATTGAGAATATCCGCTGTATTATCATGATGAATTACCTGAATGTCGGTTGCCCCCATTCCTTCGGCATATTGCAGTAAAACATTAAGCGCCGATACAGAATCGACAAATGGACAAAACGGATCCGGCCCGGGTAGATTCTCGATATCGAAGGCCTGAATTATTGCCAACATCTTGCTGTCGTTGATATCAGCCTGAGTTTTACTAAGGTAATGAGAAAAATCCAGACTCGCTATTATTAAAACATCCTCGCCTGAAATCGCATGCAACCATTCAACTAGATTAGTGATGTCCTGACTGACAACATTCTGCTTCAAAATAATCGGTACGATATTAGCACTGGGGAAAAAGTGTTTGATAAAACCAGCTTGTAGCGTAATCCCGTGCTCGTTTATAAATGAAGTATTATTTATGGTCGCCAATCGTTGTTGATTAAGCTGACGAACCAGATATCTATTAATTAGCAGTTCACCATCAATAGTTGCAAAACTATTACCTGTCGTTTGAATGTTCCCCTCTCCACGTTCGTAATGATTGGGAGAGAGCACAATTATTGTCTTTGGGTCAACCGATTTAACCAGCCCACGATAGAAAGAATTAATCTCCTTGTACGACAAATAGTCATGAGAAACAATAACTGCTCGTGTGTTGTTTGATATTGTATACTCCCCCTCTTGACCAAAGATCCAGTTCCAAGTTGCCGCGATGTAAGGATAAGATGGAACTAGTTTGCCAACGCCACCTATGACCATAAGAACAATGGCCAATCCCAGAATTGTCAGAACTAGCCACTGATTATTCTTTGATTTATCTAACTTAGCGATAAAGCCTACCTCCCCATTCAATTACTGTAAATCCATTTCGTTCCGAAGCCGGCTTGAGTATCTGCATTGGTACTTCGATCCTTTCATCCAGACCACGATAGTCGAAGAATATCCGAATTACAGTATCCGGCATTGGGGTAACTATCAGCGGCGCATAGGTATCAAATATGGATTGATCAATGAAGGTTATAAAGTAGTAAGGATTATCCGAAAACCGCGGCATCCAGAATTCTTTGAAGTCTGCTATTTCCCTTTCATTTAGTCCCAAATAAGTAAGTTTATCGGTAAAGAACTTATCAACATCTCGTTTGGCCATAACAAAGCCAGCTTCTGGCGTTACAAAATCGGCTGCAAAACCCTCCCAGAAAAGATATGGCCAAATCGTACCATCTGAGTTAACTATTTTTCCGCTGGGGGCAACCAATACATTCCAACCCTGCTTAATAGCCGGTTCACTGATTGAAATACCCGAAGTCGGCATTACATTTACAGCCACTGGCATAGTTTTTTCTGGATAAAGATAGATAACCGGTTTGCCCATCTCGGCTATTTGAAAAGTATAGGCTACAACTATAGTTGACGACTTGGTCGTTCCATCTGAAAAATGCGCTGTTACGACATATTTGCCATCAGACACATCTACCGCAGGAGCATTTCCATAATCGTGCGACACCTTATAGCTCCATGTTGTATCCCCCGGCTTGAATTTGCGTAATGTATATCGATCAAGCAATTTATATTCCTTTTTATAGCAAGCAGGTTCTGTTCCTTCGCAGCAACCATCTTCAAAACACGGAACCAATCCACTATAGGCCTCTACCACGATCTTGTTTACATTTGGTGAGTTGGTTCCACGTACTTCAAACGGACTATCAGCAATAATAATCGCTCCATTCGTAGGAGAAGAAATATTTATAAAGCTTTCACCGGTATATTCTGGTTGAGTTTCTGGTTCGTTCTTAGTTTCTGTTGCCGGTGTAGCAGTTGGCTGTGATGTATCAGCAGTTTGATCGTCAATAACAAAGTTCCTCTGTTGAATACTGTAGTTTTGGCCAAAATTATAGCTGATATACGCAATCCCTGCCAAAATTACGAGACCAATAAGCGGATATAAATACTTCATAATTTCATTTCATTTAACACATATAACTATTCTCTATATAACTTAAAATTCACTCTTGGACAATACTTTTTTAACTTTGTTTCTTCAAAAAATCTATCCTGTCGCGGAGTTCAGCGGCTTTTTCAAACTCTAGATTTTTAGCAGCCAAATCCATCTCATCCTCCAATTCTTTAATGACTGATTTTAATTCCTCTTTGTTGGCCTGCTTGGCAAATTTGTCCAACTCCAACTCCGGCGGGATATCCGCATCCTTATGTTCACGAATGTCTTTAACTTCTTTCACAATCGAGCGGGGAGTAATACCGTGCTGTTTATTATATTCAATCTGCTTTTTCCGACGGCGAGCCGACTCGTCCATCGCTCGCCGCATCGAACCAGTGATGTTATCGGCATACATAATCACCCGGCCGTCAATGTGGCGGGCCGCCCGGCCGAAAGTCTGGATCAGAGCTATGTCGGAACGCAAAAATCCTTCTTTATCCGCGTCTAAAATCACCACCAGTGAAACTTCCGGCAAATCCAGCCCTTCGCGCAACAGGTTAATGCCCACCAGTACGTCATATTTGCCCAATCGCAAATCATGGAGAATATCTATCCGATCGAGTGTATCAACATCACTATGGATATATTGCACTTTAATATCGGCCTCTTGCAGATAAGAAGTTAAATCCTCTGCCATTTTTTTAGTCAACGTTGTCACCAGCACTCCTTGCTGAACGTTCACCCGTTTGATGATTTCGTCCATCAGATCATCAATTTGACCAGAAGTGGGCCGCACCTCCACTTCCGGGTCAATCAATCCGGTCGGCCGAACAATCTGTTCTACTACTTGCCTGCTCTTTTCCAGCTCCTCCGCTTTGGGCGTGGCCGAAGTATAGATAACCTGATCTATCATTTTGTCAAATTCGTCAAAAGTGAGAGGCCGGTTATCAAAAGCGCTTGGCAATCGAAATCCATGCTCAATTAAAGTTTCCTTCCGAGCCCTGTCGCCTAAATACATGCCCCGAATTTGCGGCAATGTCATATGTGATTCGTCAATAAACATCAAAAAATCGTCGGGGAAATAGTGCAGCAGAGTCGCCGGCGGACTGCCGGCCTCGCGCCCTTCCATATGGCGTGAGTAGTTCTCAATTCCGGAAACATAGCCAACCGTCTGGAGCATTTCAATATCATAATTAGTCCGCTGCTCCAAACGCTGAGCCTCCACCAATTTATTTTCCGCTCTCAATTCCTTAAGGCGAACTTCTAGTTCCTCCTGAATTGACGCGATAGCCCTTTTTAATTTGTCCCCCGGAGTAATAAAGTGCTTAGCTGGGAATATCTCTAGTTCCCCCGCATCCTCTAGAATCTCGCCCGTTAGATAGTCCACTTTGCGAATCCGCTCAACCTTATTTCCCAAAAATTCAATTCTGTAAGCAACTTCCAAATAAGCTGGAAATATTTCCAAAATCTCTCCCCGGACCCTAAAGGTTCCGCGCACGAAATTAATATCATTTCTCTGATACTGAATGTTGGTCAATTGGAGCAGCAGCTTTTCACGTTTATACTCTTTGCCGACTTCCAGTTTAATGCTCATATTCTGATAGTTGACAGGATCGCCAAGGCCATAAATGCATGAAACTGACGCCACAATAATAACATCCTTGCGAGTAAGCAAAGATTGAGTAGCCGCGTTGCGCAGCCGGTCTATTTCATCATTGATTGACGCATCTTTAGCGATGTAAGTGTCAGTGCGCGGAATATACGCCTCTGGTTGATAGTAGTCGTAATACGATACAAAATAATGCACCGCGTTGTCCGGAAAATATTCTCTGAATTCACTCGCCAACTGCGCCGCCAAGGTTTTATTGTGGGCGATTACCAATGTTGGTTTTTGTACCCTTTCAATGACTTTAGCCATGGTAAATGTCTTCCCGCTGCCGGTAACTCCCAAAAGAGTTTGATCCCGATAACCTTTTTCAAGTCCGGTAACCAAATTTTTAATGGCCGTCGGCTGGTCACCTTTCGGTTTGTATGGAGCTTTTAATTTAAATTTCATAACTATTTCATCTTAACACCTTGAAAAACCAACGGCCCATCTGCGAGCCGTTAAAAATTGAGATAAAAAAGAAAATCCCCGCACCAGATACAGTGCGGGGCACACCCCGACAGGGTAACAGAAATTATCCTCTCGTAGGACCGCTTCCTTGACCTCGATATCGCCAAGCCAACAGGAGCAGAACCACAACGGCGACGACAGCAAAGATCACTAATGTCTTCACAGTTTTTCCTCCTTGTATTTAATCCAAGGTTCAAATTCTTTCTTCAAACTCCCAAATAACCACCGACCTTTTGTTCCCTATCTCTTAGAATGGCGTTGGCGCCATTCTTTTATTTTCTGATGGTTCCCACTCAAAAGCACTTTTGGCACCCTCCGTCCCTCAAACATTTCCGGCCGAGTGTATTGTGGGTATTCCAGTGTTCGTCCATCTGAGAAACTCTCATCTTTGGGGGACTCTGGATGATGCAAAACCCCCGGCAACAATCGCGCTACCGTTTCCATAATCGTTAACGCTGCTAGCTCTCCACCCATCAGTACAAAATCACCAACGGAGATCCGCTCATCCACATAGTGTTTCACCCGCTCATCAATCCCCTCATACCTGCCAGAAACGAATACTAATTCATCATATCTCGCCAGTCTCCTCGCATCTTTTTGTACAAACCGTTTCCCCCGCGGATCTAGTAAAATGATTCTTTGTTTATCCGCCATAGCTCCCTTGGTGCGAGCGGACTTCTTTATAGACCTAATCGCCTTCACAATCGGCTCCGGCTTCAGCACTAGTCCGGCTCCGCCACCATAAGGCAAATCATCAACTGTTTGGTGTCTGTCTTTCGTAAATTTTCTGGGATTGATTGTCTTTAGCCGAACTTGTTTCTTCTTCAAAGCCCGAGACAAAATCCCTTCCTTAAAATAATCTTCAATCAGCTGGGGGAAAATTGTAATAACTGTGAATTTCATACATCCATTCTAACATTACTTATAATCCACTCCTAGAGCCACAAATAGCAAGTTAGAGGCTAAGCCCCTCGACAAGCCCGGGATAAGGCAGATTAGCAGGTAAGATAGATTTCAACGGCCCGCAAATGGGCCGATAGACCCTTACTCTCCATTGAGCTCTGCTGTACAGCATGAGTGAACAGGGCGTCTTTTGAGTGCCACCCGTTTGGACAAGCAAATGGGTGGCAAAAAGAAAACTTTTAATAAAAGTTATCACTATACAAAAAGTCCCGATTTCTCGGGACTTTTCTTTATTTTCGTTTAATTTATTCCTGATCTATGTCTTTAAGATCGTCTTTGGTAGTTGTCTCAGGAAGATCAGCGGCGGCGGGTGCCTCTTCTTTAGCTTCCTCAGCTTTTTCAGCTTCAGCGGCCGGAGCAGCCTCGCTCTTAACACCGCCAGTGCCGCCTTCAGGCTCAATAATTTTTAGATTAACCCGGGCGTTATTTTGAGCACCGATTACCCGAAGCAAAGTTCTAATAGCTTTTGCGGTCCGTCCGTCCTTACCGATAATCTTACCCATATCTTCAGGATCGACTGTGAGCTCAATTAAGACTCCCAACTCGTCAATCTTGCGTTCGACCTTAACTTTATCCGGCTGTTCAACAACAGCTTTCACCACGTATTCAACAAACTCTTGATCTTTCTCTGCCATGGTTCTCCTTAATCGCTTAACTTATATATTATATTATTTGCCTGCTTCACCAGCTTGCTCGCCCGACTGCTCGTCTGTTGGCGTAGCATCACTGGTATCAGGTTCAATTTTTTTATCACTAGGCGCCGCACTCTCATTTGCTTTCTCATCCTCGGCAGGCTTATCAGCGGGCTGTGCCTCTGCCTTTACCTTTTCGGTCGAGGGTTCTTTAACGGGCTCTCCAGCTTTTTTATCATCATCGCCAGATTCTTTTTTGTCTGCCTGATCAGATTGCCCATCTGCTGGCGCAGCTGCGCTATCAGCGGGCTTTTCCTCTTTGGCTTTTTTCTTGGGTGGCCGGGCAGGACGCTGTTTGACATCTAAATCAAAACCAGCATACTCATTCAGGAGCCGTGAAATTGTATTTGAGGGCTGTACACCCTTACTCAGCCACGCCTCAATCGCCTCTTTATTTATTGTAAGAGGATTTTGTTTGACAGTTGGATTATAGTGTCCCACAACTTCAACCACCCTACCTTTTACTGGTTTGCTGTGCTCGGCGACTACCACCCTAAACTTGGGCTGGTTCCTGCGACCGGTACGAGCTAATCTGATTACTAACACTGCAGTTTTAAACTAGATAATCTGTATAAGAATAGTTACAAGCACTAGTTAACTATAAAACAGAGAATGTGTCAACCTTGTAGAAGATTTGGGAGAATGGGTAATAATTCGTTATTCGTCATTCTTAATTCAATTTTCCTGTCTAGTATTGCCAAAAACCAGCCGCTTACTTATAATTATTCCTGTACACAATGAAGATTGATGTTACAAAATTAGTCCAAAAAGAGATCGGTGCAACAGCAGAATACGATCTCGACGAACAGGTTGAGGTACCAGACAAAGGTAATGCTCAGGTATCTGGTCGCGTTACTCTGACCAATTTAGACCAATCTATTCTTGCCCGATTTGAAGCTTTGGCCAGCCTGAATCTGAATTGCGACAAATGCTTAGAATCATTCCGCTACCAGACCCCGCTAAATTTCGATCGGGAATATCTTAAAACCAAAACCAATGATCCTGAGGCCTTAACCCTTGATAACAACAGTTTAGATATCGATCCGGCCATCTCTCAAGAAATATTGCTAAACCTGCCTCTCCAGGCGGTTTGCAAACCGGACTGCAAGGGACTTGACCCTGAAACTGGAAAAAATTTAAATCAGGAAAGTTAGAGAATAAAAAAAGCAGGAGAGTAATAACAAATAAATGTAACTCTTCGACTACGCTCAGAGAATAAAACCATAAAAAGACCATAATTCATTATTCATAATTCGTAATTCAAACTCATGGCGGCGCAACCAAAGAAGAAAATCAGCCGGGTTAGAGGCAAAACCAGACGAGCTCATCGGCGGGCAGTTTTGCCAAAGTTAGTTGCCTGTGCCAAATGCAAGACGCTTAAGCTACCACACACCATCTGCCCTGAGTGTGGGCACTACGGCAAGGTTAAAGTTATAAAAACCAAACTTGACAGGAAAATCGATAAAACTTTAAACAAACCCGTCTCGCCTGGTGACAATTCAGGTAAAACGCCCGTAAAGAATGAAAAAACTCCGAAAAAGACCGATAATGGAAATAGAGTATAAGGTACAGAAAAAAGAAAAACACCAGATACTAAATACGAGATACCAAATACTAACACATGGCTTCAAACCGACATTTTGCAAGAATCCTCATTATGCAGACACTTTATGAGTGGCAGCAGCGTGAGGGATTAGATTTGAGCAAAATAATTGAGCGCCACCTCGAAAAACACGATTTTGAAGAAAATAACCTAAAGTTCATTAGAGGTATTATTAAAGGGTTAAAAAAACATTTGGACGAGATTGACGAGGTCATTACTGTAGCCGCCCCTGATTGGCCGCTGCCCCAAATCGCTCAGGTTGATTTGGCCACTCTACGACTGGCTATCTACGAGCTTTTATTTGACGACGATGTCCCGCCCAAGGCAGTAATCAACGAAGCGGTTGAGCTTTCTAAAGCGTTTGGCGGCGAAAACTCCAGCAAGTTCGTAAATGGCGTCCTTGGCACAGTTTTCAGAACTTCAGATAAATATGATCCCCAAGACGACAAAAAACTCGTCCGCGATGCCAAGGCAAATAAACCGTTAAAAAAAACCGAAAAGAAGACAGTTAAAAACAGGAAGAAAAAATAACATACAGTTGTTATTCCGGCCTGCCAACAGACAAACCTAAGTGAATAACAGAAAAGATAATATGGATTTTTCGAAACTGGAAAAAACAATCGGCGTCAAATTCAAAGACAAGAAGCTCTATGAACAGGCGTTTACCCACCGCTCGTACCTGAATGAAAATTCAGAAGTTAACGCCCATAACGAGCGGCTTGAATTTTTGGGTGATGCAGTGATAGAACTGGCCGTCACAGATTTTCTGTATAAAAAATACCCCAATAAACCCGAAGGTGAACTCACGGCCTTGCGGGCCGCCCTGGTCCGCCGCCACACTTTGGGGGAAATTGGCCAGAAGCTCGGATTCAACGATTACCTGCGGATGAGCAAGGGAGAATCCGGCAACACTGCCAAGGCTCGGGCTATCATCCTTAGCAATGCGGTAGAGGCGTTTGTCGGTGCTTTGTATCTTGACCAAGACATTAAAACTACCACTGACTTCATCAACAAGTTCATTAATCCTCGTATTAAAGACATTGTTCGATCTGCCTACCACATCGACGCTAAAAGCCATTTTCAGGAAATAATCCAAGAACGCGACGGCATAACACCGCATTATAAAGTGGAAAAATCATTCGGTCCCGACCACAACAGAACCTTTGAAGTCGGCGTGTACGTCGGTGAAAAACTAGTTGCCAAAGCTGAGGGATCCAGCAAACACGAGGCAGAAACCAATGCTGCCAGCAAAGCTCTGGCAGAATTAGAAAAATAATTCATTGGCCAAATAGTATATATTGTTGACATACGCAAATACTCACGGCCGTGAGTATTTTCGTAGATTATAGATGTAAAACTTCTAGAGTATTCCCTCCACTTGTCGTCAGGCAATCATCGAGCGTTGAGCTTGAGGGAACTAAATCAAATAAATCTTTCATTCTGGTGTGCTATATGTTTGAATTCTGCTGTACAGCAGAATGAGTTTATAGGTAAACCAGAAGAAAGATTTAATTAGATTTATACACAAAAGCGAACGCGTAAAGTTTTGCGCCACTTTTTAAAAAGTGGCAAAGAGGGTTCCGCCGGTTGGCGGATTATACCACTCGCCAAGCCCCGCCTTGAACCTCAATCCTCGCTGGTAGTGTAAAGCCAGCAGCTTTAATGTGCCCGCCGCCACCCATCGCCTCGGCCAAATTCTTAACATTAATATTATTCTGCTCAGTTCTTAAACTGCCTTTGACCACCCCATTTTCACCTTCGGACAGCAATAACGCAAACTTCACATCCGGTATTGTACTCATTAAATTGGTTAATCCTTCAAGGTCTGTGGCGGTGGCATTGCAACGCTTAAAATCTTGCACCGAAACATAGGATGTTGCCAGCTTGCGCTTATGGTCATATTTCATTTTTTTAAGGGCAGTTCCCCAAAGCTTTAACAATGCCTGGCTTTTTTTGACATATAAACCGCCCCTAATTCCACTAAAATCCGCCCCGCTGGCCAGTAATTCGGCAGCAGCCTGAAATGTTTCAATACCTGTGTTTGAATGCTGAAAAGAACCGGTATCGAACATGATCCCCGTCAACAAACAGGTGGCCAGTTTGGAATTAAACTGCAGGCCCCAAGTCTTTATTAATTTCCATAATATCTCTGAAGTGGACGACGCTGATGTATCAATGTAGTGCACCCCGGGCGTTCCGGCTGATGTAGCGTGATGGTCTATAACTATTAAATTATTCGGCCAATCAATGTTCAGTTCATCGGTTTCAAAAAAATTAGTTCTCGACCAGCCCCCACAATCCAACAGCACTACAGTATCAAAGCGCTCCGGCCTAAAGCCGTCTTGTATTAAAAAGAAATAGGGCAGGTAAGACAAATTGGAAGGTATTACCCCGTCCACGGCCATCTCAACGCTTAACCCCCAATGGTGCACCAATATCTCATACATCCCCAGCATACTGCCCAGGGCATCGGCGTCCGGATTATGGTGCGCTACCAGAAGAATCTTTTTCGATTCTATCAGTATCTGTTTGATTTTCATCCCCGTCATGACTCTTCAGGGTATCAAAAATCCGCTCTAATTTAAATTGCTGTTCAGTGTTTGACTGCAATAAAGTAATCCGCGGAACTTTGCGAATGCGCATCCGCTTAAATAAAAACTGCTGCAGCTCATGAATATGCTTGGCTACCTTTTTAAACTGAATGTTTTCCTCGTTGATATCACCGGGACTAAAACTTAACCATACCTTAGCTGATTTTAAATCCGGCGAAACTATTACTTCGTCCACTAACGCAGTCGCTGATATGCCCCAACTTTGCTGACGTTCTAAAAAATACTGGGCGATGGCACTTTGCAACAGTGCTTCCAATTTTGATTTACGAAGATGATTGACCATTATCAATAGTTGCTTTGCGATGTTCCACTTGAACAAATTCAGCTTTATCTTCTTCTTTGATCTTGGCGCTGATGGCAACCTCAAAACCAAAATTTTCACCCGGAGTTGCCTTACTTACCTCTTCGGTCAGATGTTTAATGGTTTTAATTTCACCCTCACCAACAATTTCACCATCACGAGTAAAACGCACTAAATTGCCGGGGACAGCTTTGCCTTTGATTACTTTCATCCCGATAATCTTATCCTTTTTGCCGTCACGAAATATCTTTAAAACAGTAGCACTGCCGACACTAATCTCTACCCGCTCTGAACCGATCGATTCCAGCAACACTTTTGTGAGATCATCAGTTAGTTCGTAAATAACATCGTAAATGGCTGTTTTGATACCATCTTTTTTAGCCATTGTCATGGCACCCGGTGTAATACCAACCTTAAAACCAACCACCAGCGCACTCTCACCCTCAGCACTCAGTACATCCGACTCGTTAATGTCACCCAAGCCATCAGAAACAACGTTTATCTGACCCTTGTCGGTCTTAATTTTGGCTATCTGATTTTTTATCGCCTCCAAAGAGCCCTGTACATCAGCTTTTAGAACAATCGCAATATTTTGTGCGTGGGCAGCTTTGATTGAAGATGTCAGTTTAGATAAACCGGATGTTTTAACAGACGCTTTGCGAGTAGTCGCCCGCTTGGCCTCCAGCGCCGCCAAGTTTTTGGCTTCTTTTTCACTTTTAACCACCTTTAATGTCTCGCCAGCACTGGGAGCCGCTGAAAACCCGGTAATCTGTACGGGCATCGACGGTCCGGCTTCTTTAATCCTTTTACCTGCATAGTTCTCCATGGATTTAACTTTTCCGATATGATAGCCGACCACAAATGGGTCACCAATTTTTAATGTCCCCCTCTTTATCAACAGGGTTCCCAAAACCCCCACTCTTTTTTCGTGTTTGGTTTCTATAATAATACCGGAAGCCGGCCCCTCAACTTCTGCTTTAAGTTCCTGCATATCGGCGGTTAGCAAAATAAGATCTAACAATTCATCAACTCCCTCGCCGGTTTTTGCAGAAACACTAATAATTACGCTCTGACCGCCCCATTTCTCTGCAACAATTTCATGGGCAGCCAATTCCTGCTCTACCCGTTCTACATTCGCCTCTGGCTTGTCTATTTTAGTAATTGCTACCACCATCGGAACACCTGCAGCTTTGGCCAACTCGATTGCCTCAATGGTTTGTGGTTTAATCCCTTCATCGGCAGCTACTACCAGAACCACTACATCCGTTACTTTTGTTCCCTGAGCTCGGATAGCGCTAAAAGCTTCATGTCCCGGAGTATCCAAAAAGGTAATTTTTCTGTTTTTGTATTCCACCTGATAGGCGCCGATGTGCTGAGTAATACCGCCACTCTCGCCGCCGGCTACTTTTGTCTTTCGAATATAATCCAGTAGGGAGGGTTTTCCATGATCAACATGGCCCATCACCGTTACTACAGGAGCACGTGGCTTTTGGTTTGCAGCCGATACATTCTCGTCATCATTGCCATTGTAAGTCCCCGCTTCTTTCTCTGCCTGGATAACCTCAAAGCCAAAATCGTCAGCCACAACCGCCGCAGTCTCAAAATCAATATTGTCATTGATCGATGCCAAAACACCATCTTTCAACAGCTCTTTGATCACCTCGGTGACCGGCACACCAAAAGATTCTGCCAGTTCCTTGACAGTCAAAATTTCCGGTAAAACTATTTGTTTTTTTTCATTTTCCATATGCACCACTAAAGTTAGGGGAGAAAAAAAATTAAGACTACAAATAATCATTTTGCAGCCTCATATTGCTCGTCTTATCAGAAAAAATATTTACTTTTTCATACTCGCAATAATTTTGGCTGCTGACACCTTTCCAATGCCGGGGATACTTTCAAGTTCCGCCTCGGTTTTTTTACTCAAATCTTCAACCGAGTTAATACCAGCTTCCCGCAACTTCTTAACCACACCCGCCGACAAGCCCAACTGGTCAAGGCTATTTTTCACCCCGACTGGTGGAACTTTAACAACAGGCGCACCGCTAACCACCATAGTCGGCTTGGTCAGAGCTTTTAAGCTCAACCCCAAACGATGACTATCCGGTCCTAAATCGATAACCTTTACTTTCAGTCTATCACCCTCCTTCACAACTGTTCCGGGGTCGGTGATATGCTCATGAGCCAGCTCGGAGATATGAATTAAGCCATCCACCTTTTCATTTACTTTTACAAACACACCGAACGGCATAATTTGCGTGACCAGACCTTCAACCTCTTGGCCGACCTTAAAGTCTTTTATCACTTCCAGCCAAGGATCGGATTCCAGCCGCTTCATACTTAAAGAAATTTTATCGTCATCAATGCCGATAACTTGCACTTTGACAGTGGCTCCAACTTTGGCGAAATCACCGGGATGATTTACTTTGTCCCAGCTAATTTCTGAAATATGGACCAAACCTTCCAACTGACCTAGCGATACAAAGATGCCAAAATCCACAATGCCGCTTACTTTGCCCTCGATAACATCGCCAACTTTAATGCCGGAAACCAGCTTGTCGAACTCCTCCCGGCGGGCAGTCCGCTCGGAAAATATTAATTTATTGATATTTTTGTCTAAATCCAAAATCTTCACTGTCATAGTTTTGCCCTCAAACTCAGCCAATCGGGCTAAAATCTCGTCTCTGTCGCTGCCGACGCGGGGATAGTGCTCAGGGGCCAATTGGGAAACAGGCAGAAATCCCCTCAGTCCGTCTGCCTCGACGATCAGTCCGCCCCGGTTAGCTTCAACTACTTTGACATCAAAAATCTCATCCTTGGCTTTGCGAGCTTCCAATGCCTCCCAGCCCTGATTTTGCAGAGCATCGCGGATACTCAACACCATAAAGCCTTCCTCGCTCTCAGGAATCAACACCGAAGCTGTAATTTGATCACCCACCTTAAAATCTGGAGCCACAATGCCTTCTTCAGCCAGCTCACGATTGCTGATAATGCCGATAAACCGGCCGTCATCAATGTCCAGCCATATACGGTTGTTGGTAATTGCCGTAACTGTGCCAGTTACCAAATCTGACTCCTTATAAATACGCAAATCACCGCCCTTGCTTTCAAGGATTTCAGCGAATGGATGTTTTGATTTGGTTTTTGTTGCCATAGCAATCATCGCGAGGAAGCGCTTCCCCGCTCGGAAATTAATAATATGCCTGATTGAAAAAATGCTATATAGCTAATTCTATATATTTGTTCACTGCTAGTCAATATTTTTCATTTTCTCGACAGACTATTTACTTAAATAAAGCACATTATGAACCATTGTACATACTCCTGAATAAAAAAGAGGAAGCTGAAATCTCAACTCCCTCCAAAGTGCATGAGTGGCCTTGTGGGTTGCATCTAGAAAAAGGACGCCCACGGGCCAAGAATGTGGATTTCTTTCTTTTCTTCCCAGACAATGTTACCTGCGTCTTTGTCCTCCTCGCTGGCATAGCGCTTAATGATCAGATCAGCAGTGAGAGGATCAAAGGCAATACCCTCCTCCGTCACAGCGTGTACTTGGATTGTACAGGAATCAGAGTCAACACGTTCCAAAGTCACCTCTATCTCCACTATAGATTGGTCAGGAATTCTGGGTTCAAAGTCGTCCCAAGTGGGCCACTCTACGAGATTCTCCACGCTTCCCTCGTAGATCGTCGAGAAGCTATCTTCCGGGCTGTGAATAAGCAATTCAGCCGAGAGAGTGCCTGTGGTTCCGCCAGATCCTCCTCCCCATGCCCCCGGGCGAACATAGTACAGCTGAAGAATGGTTGGATATGGCTCATTCGTCAGCAGTATAGTGAAATACTTAGAGGCCGCTCTCAAGACAACCACTTCTTCCGCAATTGGATCGTTTTGTTGAAAAAGAGTAATCCGACACTCAAGATCCTCAAAGGTCATCGGGGTTTTCCAGAAAGTCCCGGAGGTTGATTGAATTATCTTACCGTCGCTAACCTCCCAGTTCACCGACCCAGCCAGTGCTTCTGGCGAAGAGATAGAAAGTTTAACAATCTCCCCTGATTGAGGCGAATAGTTTCCACTGCCTACGACAATGTCCACCTGAACCGGCTCTGTCAAGTCAGGTTCATCTACGTCAGGCGGGCCGAGGTCAAATTGAAAGTGTCTAACTCCTCCCCCTCCTCCACAGGAGGCGAGAAGAAAACAGACGATCACAAAGCCAGAAATCACCCTTATCATCCATATCACCTCCTTTTGTTGTTAAAGGGCGAATTTCACCCCAAGGATACCAGATGTGGAAAAAAACTCCATCAGCTGATAAGAATAATCTGTTTAAGCAAAAAATAGCCTAGCTTCCCGCCCCTAATTATGGAAGACAAAAAGAAAAAGGGCATTCTGTTAGTCTGCTATATAGCAGACTAACCAAAACATATTTTTTGCTACTCTGTTAGAATGTAATTGTGAAAATGAGAATAAAAAAAGCTGCTTTAAAGACTTTAAATAACTTCCTGCAGGTAATTCCTATTATTCTGGGAGTTTTTCTGCTCTTGAGTCTGGTTAACATAGCAATTTCCCCAAGTTTTTACGCTAAAATATTTACTCACAATTCCCTGCTCGATTCTGTAATTGGCGCTGCTTTGGGCAGTATATCGGCAGGCAATCCTTTGACGAGCTATATCATTGGGGGCGAACTTCTTGAACAAGGAGTTGGTTTAATAGCAGTGACTGCCTTCTTGCTCGGCTGGGTGACAGTTGGCCTTATTCAATTGCCGGCGGAAAGTTTAATGCTGGGCAAGCGCTTCGCTATCATCCGTAACATTATTAGCTTCATCATGGCAATCATTATCGCTATTTTGACTGTTTTTACTCTTACATTAATCTAGATGAAAAGTATCATACAAAAAATCGGCGGCGGATGGACCTTCCTGATTATTGCCCTCTTGATCTACGGAATAACGGCTCTTGTTTATCCCACTCTGGCTCTGCCTGTCCTCACATCCTTTGGTCAGCTCATGGGGAAGATTTTGCCTATATTGGCTTTTGTTTTTGTTTTGATCTTCATCTTTAATCTTTTTCTTGAACCCAAAACAATCACCAAATATGTAGGCAGACAATCCGGCTGGAAAGGGTGGGTGCTAGCCATTGTGGGCGGTATTATTTCAATGGGAGCTATCTATATGTGGTATCCTCTCTTGGCTGATTTAAAAGAAAAGGGGATGAGCAATGCTTTAGTCGCCACTTTCCTTTACAACCGGGCGATCAAGCTCCAGCTTCTGCCGTTTTTAATCTATTATTTTGGCTGGACTTTCACAATTATTATGACAATTTATATGATTATATTTTCGGTCATCAACGGCCTGTTAGTGGAAAAGTTTACTAATAATTCAAATAAGGAGTAGAGATGAAAATTGCAGTGGCTGCCACCAACAAAAATAAAAATTCAGAAATTAGCCCTTTAGGAGGCAGAGCTCCTTTTTACCTAATCTTTAATGAAAAGGGAGAATTGTTGGATTCCCTGTCAAATCCTTTCGCAGTGGGCGGAGGAGGAGCTGGTTTTGCAGTGGCCAAAATGCTGGCTGACAGAAAAATAGACACAGTGATAGCTGGCGGTTTCGGGTCCAATATGATAGGGGCTTTAGAAGAACGGGGATTGAAATACTATGAAATGAGCGGCAACGCCCAAAAAGCGGTATCAAAAGCCATCTCCTAGTTTGGACGGAAACGGTAAGACATTTTATCCAACGAACAGCTGAAACGACTGGCATAGATTTTTTGTTATCTTTTCTAAAAAAGTGACCATTGGTGAAACGCAATGCAGCGCTTCAAAAAAATAGCAAACGGAAGTGCCAAAAACTTATTTTTCTTTTTTAGATTCCGGATCAGGCCCGGAACGACAAAGGGGAAACTATTTCCCCAAAAAGCGCCGCAAATATAAGTCTTTGTCTTCCTTTCCCGACTTTTTGGCCTTTTTCTTAGGAAAGTCAAGAAAGATAAACTTAGCCAAATAAATCAATTCGACAATAAAGTAGACAAATAAAATAGCCGGCCACAATCTCCAAGATAAATAGGGGATACCTTCAAATCGGAACCAGATCAACGCTAAACCAAACCAGCCGACAATGAACCCGGTCCGAGTTAAACGAATGGCAATTTGGCGCTTAAAATAATTCCATTTCCCCGCTTTGAAACTTATAATCGTGCTCATCAATACTATAAGGATGAGTGCCGCCAATACGTAGGTCGAACCCGGGAAAGTTGCACCGGGGAAGTTATCAAAAAAATACGAAATATGAAATAAGTTTGCGAATGACATAAGTTAGTATTTAGTATATTGCATTTAGTATTTAGTGTCTTTTTATTCTCTATACCCTATACCCCATACTTCATACTCTACTTCAATTTTCTCCTAGTAAATCCCCCACCTGCCCGACCGCGAGGCTGCTGGCGAGGCCTGCTCTTAGTTTTCACCTTGGTTTTGGTTCGACTAACCGCTTTTGGCACAGCTTTTTTAGTTAGTTTACGCTTGATAAATCCAACTTTCGCTCTACCTGCCTTTTGGGCCGTTCGAACAAGCTTCGGCTGTTTGCCTTTGGCGGTCTTACTTTTACTAGCCAATCGACTAATGCTCCGACCAGAAATTTTGCTTTTAAGTTTGCGTTTGGTAAATTCCTTAGCTTTCTTTTTGCTGGCAGCTGGTAAGCTAACCCTCTTTTTCTCCCTAGCCGGCAGACTTGGTTCAACCTTGGCAGCCACGGCCTTTGCTTTATCTTCAGTAACCTCCGCGTTGGGATCCTCTACACTACCGTCTTCACCTTCCATCACCAACACAGTAAACGAAGCTACTTTATCATTCCCCTTCAATCGCATTACTCTGACCCCCTGTGTGGCTCGCCCTAGTATCGAGATTCCCTTGAGAGGCAAACGAATAATTTGACCGGATGTTGAAGTAATAATAATATCTGTATTCAACTTGCGCTGAACCAGCCTGGCGCCAATGATCTTGCCGGTTTTATTTGTAACATTCATAGTTTTAACGCCGCTGCCGCCTCGCTTCTGAACATTATACTGGGACACCATAGTTTGTTTGCCAAGACCTCGTTCAGAAATAACAAGCAGATTCATTGGCACACCCCGCTTGGCCACATCAGCACCAACCACCTCGTCATCCTTCTTCAGCCGGATTCCCCGTACTCCACGAGTGGAACGGCCCAGAGGTCTGGCATCAGATTCATTAAAACGAATGGATTGACCATTGCGCGTAACTATCATGACCTCATCGCCTTTAGCCGATGTTCTTACCCACTTCAGTGCATCTTTCTCATCCAATTTAATAGCAATAAGGCCATTGTTCCTGATATTCCTGTAGGCGGCCATCTTAGTTTTTTTAATGACTCCATTTTTGGTAATCATTATGAAATCCTCATCTTCTTTAAACTCGGCCACTCCAATCATCGCTGTAACTAATTCATCCGGAGCAATTTGGATCAGGTTGACTACTGCTGTACCTTTGGCAATACGGCCGGCCTTCGGCACCTCAAACACTTTGCGCTTAAATACTCGCCCGCGATCGGTAAAGAAAAGAATGTCATCATGATTATTAACAACACGGATGCTGTTAATCTGATCCTCTTCTTTCGTTGTCATGCCGATAACCCCCTTGCCGCCTCTCCGCTGAGTTCGGTAATCATCAATGGGTTGGCGCTTGACATAGCCGCCCACAGTCATTGTTACTACCACCTCCTCATTGGGAATAAGATCCATATCCGTGAAATCGCCAACCCCTCCCTTAGAAACCCGAGTTTTGCGCTCATCACCGTATTTTTCTTTCATTTCTTCGGATTCCTTAACTATCACCTCGTCTATCTTTTTGGGGTCACCAAGCAAGATCTTAAGTTCTTTGATGAGCTTCTGTTTTTCTTTGTATTCGTCCTCGACCTTCTTACGCTCCAAGCCAGCCAGTGCCTGCAGTCGCATTTCCAAAATGGCCGACGCTTGGATATCAGACAATTTGAATTTTTTCTTTAGGTTGGCGTGGGCGTCCTCTTTGGTTTCAGATTTTTTGATGGTTTTAATAACCGCATCAATATTATCCAAGGCAATTTTGAAGCCCTCCAACACATGTGCCCGCTCTTTGGCCTTATTCAGCTCATACTGAGTTCGACGCGTAACTACATCACGCCGATGATCGATGAATTGCTGTAATGCCTGCTTTAAATTCAAAACCTTGGGCTGTAAACCTTTGTCAACAAGAGCCAGCAAGTTGACATGAAAAGTAGTCTGCATTTGTGTCATCTTAAACAGCTGATTCAGAACTTTCTGGGGATAGGCATCTTTGCGTAGTTCTATGACTACTCGAATACCATCCCTGTCCGACTCATCACGAAGGTCACTAATCCCGATCATCTTTTTGGCTTTGACCAAATTGGCAACCGATTCGATAAGTGCAGCTTTATTCACCTGGTACGGCAACTCCGAAACGATGATCCGATGGCCTCCTTTGTGTTCAACAATCTCAGCTACCCCTCGCATTACAATACCGCCCTTGCCGGTTTCATACGCAGCTTTAATATCTTTAATATTGAAAATTACGCCACCAGTGGGAAAATCGGGGCCCTTCACATACTCCATCAGATCATCAACGGTGGCATCAGGATTTTTGATTAAGTAGATGATGGCATCCATTAACTCATTAAGATTGTGAGGCGGAATGTTAGTAGCCATGCCCACAGCAATTCCGACTGTGCCATTCAACAACAACTGCGGCACGCGAGTTGGCAACACAGTCGGTTCTTGCTTGGTGTTGGAATAGTTGTCAATAAAATCAACTGTTTCCTTGTCTATATCAGAAAGAATCTCCTCGGCAATGCTGGTCATTCTGGCCTCGGTGTAGCGATTAGCAGCGGCCGGATCCCCATCTATGGAGCCGTAGTTGCCCTGTCCATCCACCAGGGGATAGCGCATATTCCACGGCTGGGCTAATCTAACCATCGCATCATAAACAGCCACATCACCGTGAGGATGATAAAAGGCAATTACAGTTCCCGACACCTCAGCGCTCTTGCGATATTTGGCCGTATGTCTTAGACCCGACTCCATCATAGAATACAAAATACGCCGATGGACTGGCTTTAAACCATCTCGCACATCAGGCAGGGCCCGGGAAACAATGACGCTCATTGCGTAACTTAAATAAGAATCCTGCATCTCGGTCTCTATCTGTATATCACGGATCTTACCTATGTTGCTTTCAATTTCGTCTTTGTTTTCGTCTTGTTTGTCCATACAAATCTAGAATTGCCATTTTTCATCCGGCATTCTTCATTCTTCATTATTTATTGTTGTACCCATGTATCTATCAGCCAGCTGCCATTTGTTTTTAGCAGCACAAACTTCCACTCTTCGGTGATATTGGAATTGTCGGGGGTAATTTTTTCTAAGCTACTACGGATCTCAATGTTTGTATCATTAACAATGGTCGTGTTCAGAATCCTGAAACTATCAATATCGGACGAATCTTCCATCAGACCGGCAATTTTATTGGCGTCACTGGCTTTAGCCCCGCTGGTAAGATAATTCAACATTCCCTCAGAATCCCTGTTTCGCCATGCCTCAGCAAACTGGCTAACCACTTGTTCAGCCGCTTGGCGCTCAGCCTTATCCTGCTCCTCCTGCGTACCGTACTCTCTTATTTTTTCTTCTAGTAAACCCTTGATGTTGGTCGGCAAATTAAAGATTATCCGCGGCAGGTTAGCCTGCACATAGTCGTTGCCAACCAACAACATGTCGTCGTAAGACTTCTCCATATTTTCACCATAGATGAGTAATTGATCGAGTTCATCGATGCTGTCGATATCCTCTGCTCGACTGACGATCCGTTTTAATTCTGCCAACATTTTGCTGTAATCGTCCAAAAAACTGTTTAATTTACTGGCAAATGTACTGGCTGTGATGTTTAGGCCCGTCTGGCCGCGAATATCAAAGATGCCATCACGGATGGTGCGATTAGCATCATTAACCTCTGCTTCAAACGAATCTCTGCCGGCCGTTGCCATGTCGTCGAAGGTCTCGATCTGCTCAAAAGCATTGGTCAGCTCGATGCTGACCAGCACCGTTTCATCCCAAACGTTTTCCAGCACTTTACTGCTGGCCAGCCCCTGGCTTTGAAAATTATAGTAATAATAGGAAGCCAATCCGCCAATTAAAACGATAATAACTGCTGCGAATACTGTCAGCATCACGCCCATTTTTCGCTTGGGCGGCTCAGGTGTTGGCACTTTGGGTTCTTTTATTTTAAGATTTTCGCCCTCAATATCAGAAGGATTATTTCCCTCTTCATTCATTTCTTCTTGACTAATATTTTCTTCTATTTCCATCCCGCCAAAAAATTTTGCTATGTTTATTAAGTACTAATTTTGTAATCCTGTTTGTCAGCCCGTTTGCTAATTTTCTAACGGGACAGATCCCTTTAATTGGAAGCTTTGACTATGTATTCTGCGGAGTATCTAAAAACCTCCCATATGAGGTAAATATACCTGAAAATGGCCCTTTTTGCCACCCCTTTTGCGTAAAAATTTAGACAGCTAGACAGCCAGATCACGCTTGTTCCAGACAATCAAACCTATAGCTGTGGCCACAACAATTATTCCAATTAGGACAACTAAGCTCCAGTCGTCAAATGAAGCGGTAGTTAAAATGTCATCGGGCTTGCCGTAGTAATGAAAAATGGAAAAGTACTGCAGACTCTCCCAATCTTCTTGCAATCTGGCAAACAAATCGGCGACATAAGACAGGGCCAAAAAGACCATCCCAAACAACATTGCCCGGCCGCGTTCATTTACCAGTGAGGAAAACATCAGACAGACGGCCAACAGTCCAGTAAAAAACAGAATGGCTACAAAAATAAATAGCCAGTAGCCCTCGACTGGAGCAGTTTCAAATTCCAATAAATTGGCCTGAAGAAGAAATCCGCAAATTGACGCAAAAACCAACACGACGATTCCAATGATCCCGGCAAAGAATTTGGAAAGAAACATCTTTGTGCGGGTTACCGGCTGCGACAAAACCAAAGCCACAGTACCTTGTTCCACTTCACCGGCTAAAACACGGGCCGAAAAACCTATAACGAAGGCGCCCACAATAATCACCCAAAACAAACTCAGGTGTTCCATCGATAGAAAAGATTCAAATTGGAGCCCCCCTTCAAAAAAATTAGACGCTCCAAATGCCTCCAAAAATCCCTCCGGCATCGCCTTAAACATCTCCGTATAAACGCCACTGAGATTATCAACAATCGTATACATTGATGCCAAAAGCATACTATACCCGAATAATGACGCAGCATAAATTGTGATGGTCACCCAATAACTTCTTAAGGTTTGTATAAATATCGGCCAGCTCATTTTGTTAGAAATCCTCTCTGTAATTGTTTATTTGGTATGCTGTGGTTTTATTCATCGGCCCGTCTGATGGATTTTAAATAAGGCAAATTATTTATAGTAAGTCAGGAATATATCTTCAATGTTGGGCTTAGTCACACTTAAATCGGCAATCTGGTATTGGCTTAACCATCTGAGCATGTCCTGGACAGAACCGGTCGTTTGAATACGAACGGTTTTGCCGCTTTGAGCCAAAACGTTTAGGCCTGCCAATGCCTCTGGACTGGGTTTATCTACAAAAGTGATATCAAATATCGCAGCGCCCTTGCGGACAAGCTCATGAATATCTTCCACATCAACAATCCTGCCATCTTTGATAATGATGGCCCTGTCACATACCTTCTGAACCTCTGTTAGATCATGAGACGACAGAAAGACAGTTGTACCGCTCCCTTTTAAGCTCTTTAATACCGCATACAGATTTTCCTTCATGATCGGATCCAGTCCATTGGTTGGTTCATCAAGTATCAAAAGTTTGGGATGATGAACCAATGCCTGCACCAACGCCAACTTTTTCCGATTTCCACTAGAATAGTCCTTAATTCGGCGCTTGGTATCCAACTTAAAAATCTCTAACAGACGAGATAACGAAAGACCATTTTTGTGTTTGTGGAAACTCTTTAACCAACTCAAAAGCTCGCGACCTTTCATATGTGGATACAAAAAATTCTCGCCTGAAATAAAGCCGATTTCGCGATGAATCGCCACTGCATTGTTCTTGCTGTCCATCCCAAAAATCTTAATCTTCCCGCGATCGGCTCGGATAAAGTCCAACATTAAGCGAATGGCAGTGGTCTTGCCTGCGCCGTTAGGGCCTAAAAATCCGAATATCTCGCCCTCATTAACCTCAAAATTAAGATCTTCAACTCCGCGATTTTTTCCATAAAATTTGGTTAGTCCCCGAACTTCAATGACCTTCATTTTGAATTTAAATTATAAGTTAAGAATAATGAGTTACGAATATTTTTCACTTTTGTTGTCCTGAATTAATTTGGGGATCTACTCGCTCCAAGACACCGTCCGATACAAGCGGAGGTTCTGAGATAAATTTATACTAAACTTGCCCGACGTATTTAAAACTACACTACCTTGTTTTGTCAGCCTGCTTCCCAAGCTCACTAAATTTCCGGCGGGATGAGCAATAGAGCAGTATACACACAAACTCGCGGACAAGTCAACACTCCGCTCCTAGAGCAGATTTATTTACACAAATAGTAAATACTATAGTATATACTATAGTATATATTATCCTCCCTTAATTATTCAACCGACAGATCAAAGCAAGTCAAACCGATACCATGATAGAATCGCTGAAAACGGCTGCTTGGTTCGGGAGATGCCAACCTTGAATCGTCTTTATCTTCTGCCGTAAATTCCGTATCGAAAGTAGCACACAATTCATAAGTAGTGCCGGTGAGAACCCTGTATTTGAACCTTTCTTTAGTTACCGGATCAACCATGCCGTCCTCGGCAATGTACACCCGCGGATCTTGAATTAGTTCGTCTAAAGTTTTTGGTAGCCGACCATGACCAACATCTTTGCCCCAACCATAAAAACTTTGGATATTCTCTTGCAAGCTGGATAATCTTTCAACCCGGGTCGCATCCAGGCGCTTGACCCGCCGTACAGCCGGACTGTCGATAATAAAGAAAGTGCCAACTACTGTGGCTGTTACCAAAATAACTACAACCCATTCAAAAATCTTGAATCCAGAACCCAGCCGCCTTTGGTTGCCATCAAAAAACTTCAGATGCCACCACTGATATCCTAATATAGCCGCCGCAATTGATAAGGTAATTGCGGTGTGAATTAAAAATCTGGAGACCAGCGTCCCGCCCAAAAAAGAAATGAACAAAGCGATCAGCTGCCAGATGATTATCAGAATAACCACCACCAATGTAATGTAGATAAGCCAGTGTCTGACTCCTGTATTGTGTCTCATCTTACCGGACCCCAGCATCCGATTTGCCAGCCAGTTTATATACAAAAATATCGGAAAGGCAATGATCACTGCCGCCAGAAATCCAATGATTGCCGAATCGTTCAAAAAATTGCCGAAATCGACCGCATCGGGCAAAAATCGGTTCACCAGCGCCTTAGCCAAAAAGTTAAACCCAACGCTGGAAATTACCAATGTAGCGTAGCTCAGCAGATAAACGAACCCGTCACGAGCCAAATTGTATCGGCTTTCATTCATTGCATCGCAATTATACACCAACCAAAAAGGGTATTCTACCCGCAAACAGAATGTCTTTTATGCTCCTTGTTAAAACTGCCTAAATTTAAGTTAATGTAACTAAAGTGCCCTCAGCATCTGTGCATTCCGGGACCATATCAACAGGAAAATCGTAGCCCTCAATGTCAGCGCAGAGAACATCGCCGCTGCCGTCAAATATCAACTTCCAGCCGCCATCACCATTAAATGCCAGCCAGGTACTGCCACCCGGCTCGCCAGCGAATGCGACGCTGCCGGAGGCAAACACCTTCACTCGTTTTTCCATTACTACTTCAATTTCGTCTATCGGCTTGTTATATTTTTCAGCGAAAAGCGCGGCGATCTGTTCTTCGTCTGTTGCTTCAGCCACCGGTTCCTCCTCCAGCTCACCGCAACTAACCTTTACGTAATATGTTACAGGATCCGCCCCCAGGCCCTCCTCGCCGCCGGTCACACCACTTTCGACAACACAAACCAGAGTGCCTTTGTTATAACCAGTCAGTCCAGCAATTGTACCGGCGGTCATATTGGCCGCATCAACTTCGAATTCTCGGCCTTCCAAAAAATCACCAATCAAATCTTGCTGTTCATTGGTAAGTCCATCCGCTTCTATACCTACACCTGTAATTGTCAGACTGTCCGCCCCTTCAACCATCCAAGTAAATTCAGTATCCTGAGCCGCTGAAAAATCGATCTCAGTGCTCGTCTTCATGTCATTAAGTAAGCTCAACGGCGTTTCTGTCTGTATGTTTTTCCCTCCAGACCAGTAGTAAATTCCTGCCAGGACCACCAAAATAACAATAATTAAAGCAAATCCTCCTCCACGCATATCATTTTCCTTTCAAAATTTTAAAAATATGCTCTGCTAACAGCGTATCATACCACAAACAGAAACCTCTTTTTCCCCTGGCTCCCGAGTATCCTTCGTCTGTTAACCAGCAGACTACGGAATACCAATTCGTTCGCCGTAAATCGTTCCACGGCCCCGATATAATCGGGGCGACGGACGATGGTTCCCGGGCTAGGATTCGAACCTAGATTCCAAGGACCAAAACCTTGTGTCCTGCCATTAGACGACCCGGGAATAACAGATAAATTATACCAGTAATGTTGTCATTCCCGCGAAAGCGGGAATCCAGACAGATTCGTTTTTCTTTTCCCAGATTCTGAAACAAGTTCAGAATGATAGATGGTGGCGGGGGATTTATACATCAATATAACATTAGACCATCTATATCTAAAAATGTCAAAAAAACGGAGAAGTGGCAAAAATTATAAAAAGAAGATTTTAAACTTAAAAAATTGACAAAAGTTTCCTTCACAATTATTGTTTAGATAGTTGTCTAATTATCTAACTAATAAAAAGGTTAATTATGGTCTTCGAAGACATCACTGAAACATTTAAAGCCCTTAGCGATCCGACTCGGCAGGACATTCTTATGCGCCTGCGCAGACGACGAATGACACCCGGAAAGCTGGCAACATATTTTGACATTTCAAAACCATCACTATCACATCATCTGGCAATTTTACACCGTGCAAACCTGATAGACAGCGAAAGAGTCGGCCAGAAAATCTACTATTCTTTCAATGCTACGGTATTTTACGAGATTATGAATAAGTTTATTAATAGTCTTAAAAAATGACATTATGAGAAAAATACGCTCCCAGAGGGCAAAATTCACATTCAGGAGCGAGTGGTTCTCATGGCTTGCAATCATCGCAATTGTGGGCCTCGCTATCTGGAGCTATCCCCTGCTCCCCGACTTGGTGCCCTCACATTGGAACGCTGCAGGTGAAATTGATGGCTACCAGAGCCGACTATTTCACTGCTCAATGTTCCCCGGAATGACGGTCGGACTTTATCTTTTGTTCCTCGTTCTCCCCTTTCTCGAACCGCGCCGGCTGCATTTTGTAAAATCTTGGGGATTTTATTCCATCATCAAGAACTTTATGATGGGCTTTTTTCTGCTGATGTTCGGTATTACTACTTGGGCTGCTTTATCTGAGAAGCCGGTTCCGATTGGAACAATTGTCCCCTTGGCAGTTGGGCTGCTTTTCATTATTATCGGCAATTATATGCCCCAAATAAAATCTAATTTTTTTATGGGAATTCGAACCCCATGGACGCTCTCGTCTGAAACGGTCTGGCAAAAAACTCACCTGTTGGGTGGTTATACTTTTGTCATCGGAGGCATTTTATTTATAGTTGGAACCGTGCTGACCCCTCCATTGAATCTTTATCTGCCGCTTATTGGCGCTCTCGTAGCTGTTTCGCTGCCGGTCGCCTACTCCTATATCGCATTTTTAAGGGAAGAGAGAGAATAATTATTTCTTGGTGATCTTCGATCCTTCTGCAGTGTCTTCAACTGCAAAGCCCTTGTTCAATATATCCCTGCGCAATTTGTCAGCTAATCTAAAATCTTTTTTCTTCCGCGCTATTTCTCTTTTAGCAACCAGCTTTTTCACCTCGGCAGGAATGACTACTGAGTAATTTTTGAGATCCAGTCCTAAAACTTGATCGAAATCGAGCAGCGTGGCTTGTTTATCTGCCAGTGTTTTAGCCGGGGTCCTGACCAGTGACCAGACTACTTCAAAGGCCTTGGACATATTTAAATCGTTGTTTATTGCAGCTAAGAAACTCCGTTTATATTTTTGACACACTCGGCCGCCTTTGGCCCGTACCGAAAACACAGACCGCAATTTTTCCAATGAGCGACTGGCATTTTTCATTGCCGCCGCAGAAAAATTCAGTTTGCGCCGATAGTGGCTTGCCACTACCAAATACCTAAATGCTAATGGATCAAAGCCCTCTGCGATAATATCATCCAGAACTATCGCATTACCTCTGCTCTTAGCCATTTTGGCTCTGTTGACCAGGGTAAAGGCCCCATGTATCCAAAATTTAGCCAACGGTTTTCCATAGGCAGCCTGACTTTGGGCAATTTCATTATTGTGATGGATCGCAATATGATCCTCGCCGCCGGCATGAATATCAAATGGCTGTCCCAACTCAGCGGCAGATATGGCAGAACATTCCACATGCCAACCCGGATAGCCGACTCCCCAGGGACTTGGCCACTCCTGCTGTCGTTTTTCCCCTACGCGTGAAAATTTCCACAAGGCAAAATCAGTTTCCCGCTTTTTGCCTCTGCTGTGCTTCACCCGGGCCTTGCCCGCGCCCGCGCCGCCCAACACGCCATATTCTTTAAATTTATCTGTATCAAAATAAATGCCGTCGTTAGTTTTATACGTATATCCTTTTTTTTCCAGCCGTTTGATCAACTCTATTTGCTCCTTGATGTATTTGCTCGCCCAAGCAAATTTTTGGGGCAATTCAATATTTAATCTTTTCAAATCCTTAACAAAAAGATCGGCAAAATGCTGAGTAATTTCCGATGCGGTTTTCCCAGCCTCTTTTGCAGCTTGCTCTACCTTGTCCTGACCGGTATCAGCATCTGAAGTCAAATGACCGACGTCAGTGATATTCATAATGTGGTTAACTTTATAACCGTTGAATTCGAGCGTTCTGCGCAAAATATCTTCAAATATATAAATGCTCAAATTGCCAATGTGAGCTGCCCGATAAACTGTCGGACCGCAAGCATATAAACCCACCACCTTGTCTTTGAGCGGCTTGAATGGCTGTTTTTTTTTGGTGAGCGTATTATATAGCTTGATCATCATTATCCATATTTAAATCGAGGATCCTTTTTAATGATGACATGCTGATCCGTCACCAAAGCCCCAACTAGCACCAGTAGACCTCCGGCGATGTTGTGCCATGTCATCGCCTCGTTCAAAAATATTACCGATAGAATTGCCACTTGGATAATCATCGTATTGGAAAGAATTGACACCTCCAATACTCTCAGTTTATCCAGTATCTGTGCCCATAACAGCCCAGAGAAGGCAAATATCAATCCAACCACTACCACCAGCGCAACAACCGGCCAAGTCCAAATTTTAGCTGGTACGCCATCCACAAGCAGCCCTAATGGCACTAAAATTATTGTTCCGACAATGTTGCCAACCAGATTGGTTAATAAAGCAATGTCCTCTGGCCGACGAGCCAGTAAACGAACAATCACATTGTTAAAAGCGAAAGCCATTTCAGCCACCAACAGCAATAAAATTCCAAACAGCGAACCGGCAATAATATCGTTCGACAAAAACACATAGGTGCCTGCCAAAACCAGCAAAATACCCCCGTACTGCCATAGCTTTGGCCTTTCCTTTAACACCAGTGCCGCGATAATCACGGCAAATACCGTAACAGAAGCAGCAATTAAACCGGCTGTGGCACCGGTGACATATTGCAAACCGATGATGCTAAATATCTTGGCACCGGCAAACGCCACCAAACCTCCCAATATCATCAAATATATTTCCTCTTTGGTAGGGGTAATTCGTTTGGCCTTGTCTTTGAAAAGATAATAAACTCCAATTCCCAATAACGCTACTACTTGAATAGCGGCAGCAAAAATATACGGCGGGATTATCTCCAAACCCATTTTCATAATAATTTTTGAGGCCGACCAGACAAAAACTACAAATAGTCCTTGGAATAAAAATACAAATCTTTGATCACCCATAGTTGAAATCCAAAATTATAGTTTTATTTTTCTCCCGATTCATAACTTATTATTTTGACATCATTAATCCTCTGCCCTCCAGTGCCCGACTTAAGGTCAGCTCATCGGCGTATTCTAAATCTCCGCCAACTGGCAAACCCCGGGCAATCCGGGTGACTTTTATGTCAAAGGGTTTTAGCACTTTCATTAAATACGCAGCAGTAGCTTCGCCCTCAACATTAACATTGGTTGCCAGGATCAGTTCTTTGATCTCCTTATTTGTTTCCAGCCGTCTCAATAAACTTTTGATATTTAAATCTTTCGGACCGATACCATCCAAAGGAGCTATCCTGCCGCCCAGCACGTGATATTTGCCTCTGTAACCTGCCCGCTCCAGCGCTATGACATCCAGTGGCTCCTCTACCACGCAAACCAAGCTGTCATCCCGGCTTTTATCGGCGCAGACAGCACAAGGGTCCTTGTCGGCAATGTTGTGGCACTGACTGCAATAGACCAAATCTTCCCGCAAATTCTGGAAAGCTTCTCCCAGTTCCTCGATATCAGTGTTCTGGTTCCTGACCAAATAAAAAGCCAGCCGCGACGCGGTTTTAGGACCAATGCCCGGCAGCTGGTTTAATTGATCGATTAACCGCTGGATTGATTTGGGTATGGTTTGTGTCATAAGTTTGAATTATGGATAAAGGATTGTAAATTGTTTTTGTTTTTATACCCTGACTCGCAATTTTTAATTCTGACTTTAAAGTCCTGTTATTCCCAAATCCCCCGCCACCGATTTCATCTTACTGGCTGCGGCTTGCTGGGATTTGGCTATTGCTGCAGTAGTGGCTTGTTTCAAAAAGCGCTGTAAGCTTTCTTTTTCATCTAAATTCATCAGCTCATCAGCTATTTTAACACTCTGAACTTTCTGCTCACCATTAACTACTACCTTCACTTTGCCACCCAGCTCAACACCTTCAAATTCCATCTTCTTCAGCTCGTTTTGGATCTGTTTTGCTTTCCAAATCATTTTAGCTTTATCAAACATAATGCCTCCTTTTATTCGACTGCCAAGTCCGACAATACTATATTATTGATTATTACGTCTCTGGTCGGGCGGCTCTTTTCACCCGTACCGTTGTCCTCCACCGGAGTATCAGCAATTTTATCCAGTGTATCAAACCCGTCTATCAGTTTACCGAAAATTACATAATTTTTCGGCATTTCAGTATCTTTGTGCACAATGAAAAATTGGCTGCCGTTAGTGTTAGGCCCGGAATTAGCCATGGCCAATGTACCCCGGACATACTCTCCAATTATTTTTTCATCATCAAACTGATAGCCCGGTCCGCCCATACCGTCGTCACTGGGATCATCGTTTTTGGAGTTAGGATCACCGGATTGAATCATAAAATCTTTTATAATGCGGTGAAACTTCATGCCGTTAAAATAGTTTTTCTGCGCTAATAGCACAAAATTAGCGGCAGTTTTGGGAGTGTTATCGGTGTCCAGCTCAAAAGTCATGTTCCCTTCACTGGTTTCCATTACCAGCGTTTTGTAAGTATTTAATTCTGATCGCTTAATACTGCCAAAGGGGCCTGTAACACTGCCAAAAAACAAGTTGTACGCATATGTTCCACCCCAGATCATTAGCCCCAAAACAACTAAACCGGCGGCGCCTATACCAACTTTGCCAAGGACTTGGCGAGTTTTGGCAGAGTTTTGACGGCGTCGCTCCCGCATTTCGCTATAAATTCTCTGCTTGGCTTCTAATTTTTGTAATTTTCTTTCCCTTGATCTCCTAGACATAAATCTTGTTGTTACGAAATAAATTTCACCTCGTAGTCTAACATCCCCGCCAGCTCATGTCTCAATTATACCCTACCTCAAACAAGCAGGCCTAAATCACATAAAACTTGGAATACTATTTTATCCGGAATTATCTTTAACAAAACAAAATGGAAGAGCCCCGCAATTTTATGTCAGATGTCCATTTTACAAAAATAGCAACCAAAAAGCACCCCAAAGGGTCGGTAGTGTTCTTATAACAAATATCAGTCGGCAGACAAATTAAATAACTTCCGTCAGAGCAATAATCATCGGGCCAAATATATTGATCAGGACAATGGAAACCAGAATGACTGCCAACTGTCTCCAAAATGAATTTGTGAAATCTTCCTGACGCTTGGCCTCGGCCTTGAAAGCTTTGACAAATTCTTTATTTAACACCTGCATCTATCCTCCTGCTGGAGAAAATATAGCACCCATAAACCTCTGCCACAGATTTTGTGGTTCATCGTAAGCCCTTACTCCTGGAGGTGCGCTGCTCACCACTGTGTCTATTATGCCCAAGGCTGTCAGGGTTTGTAAAGCAGATTCAGTGCTGGTGGAGGGAATGGGAGGCAAATCTACGACCGGGAAAGCTGCAAATTCTAAAGCCACTTTGTTTATTTCATCCAAATCCTTATCAATCACCAGCTGTTCGCTCTCAACCTCCCTGATGTATTTATCCACATTTATAAAACCTTCAATTGACTCCTCCACCCGCTCGGAATCTGTTGCTTTTGGTAATTCACCAAAAATTTCTTCCGTGTCTTCGTCTTTATCCTCTTCTCTTTCTTCCGCGGCTTTTGCAACAGTAATGTTGATTGTAGTGGTTCGAACCACTGCTTCCGGATCATCAACTCCAGCAGCCCGAATTGTTACTCCGTAAACTGTCGGAGCCAGCGAAGCTGTTGTTGTGATTGTGAGTGTACTGCTACCCGGCGGATCTTCCATTCTTGAAGGGACAAACTCTGCTGTCATGCCAGCTGGCAGATTTAAAACACTAAAATCAATGGCATAGATATACTCTTTGTCTGGCGTTACCCCGACCGAAAACTCCGTGGAATTACCAGCCAGAACCGAAGCATGGTTAGGACTGACAGCCAAATCAAAACTTGGAGGAATAATTGGCTCATCAGCTTCATAAACAGCCAATCCCGCGATGCCCCAATTTGTGCCATCCGGTGAAGAAAAATCCAAAGTCAGCGGGTCCTCATCCTCGCCAACTTCATAAACCACGTCTTTGGTCACCCACTCCCCCGCCTCGCTCACCAAGGAAGTTGTCATTTGAGGACTGAATACAATTCCAGTTGAAAAGTCTACATCGGAACTGCCGACTGTAAACCTGAAAGTATATTTTTTGGCAGCCAGACCAGATATTTTGAATGTATTACTCGTGGCGCCGGAGTTACTATCCTTCTTCAACTTGTCTGAAACATCTTGGTCGCTATATTCTAAGATGTTCGCATTTGTCCAGCCATAAACAATGTCCCCGGGCCCCTGTTCTGGATACAGATCCAGCGAGCCCATTACCGGGGTGCCGCCGCTGACAATATCATCAATAGCTGATCCCTGAAAATCAAATTTTACTATTGGCGTACTGGCTGCGAAGCCAAAACCTATGATCAGAGCCAAAGCCACAGAGCCGGCAATTGTTGTCGTTAGATCCCACTCCAAAAACCGAAGCCAAAAATGACGTTTTTTATTGTCCACGCCTTCTATTATACCCGACAAACGCAATATTATTATGCTGCCACCTCTTCTTTGGACACCACGGGACCAGCTGCCTCGCGCTTGCGCTCTAGATTCCTAAATAACATCCGCTGGCTGTCAAAATACAGCTCCACTTGCCCCACGGGGCCATTCCGGTGTTTAGAGATCAAAATATCAGCAATGTTCTTCCGTTCGGTTTGGGGATTATAGTAGTCCTCGCGGTAAATAAACATCACTACATCGGCGTCTTGTTCAATGGAGCCGCTCTCGCGCAAATCAGAAAGTTGAGGAACTTTTTTAGGACGTTGTTCCACTTGGCGGCTGAGTTGCGACACGGCTATTACCGGAATTTCCAACTCTTTGGCCAGGGCTTTCAGGGAACGGGAGATTTCGGACATCTCCTGAACCCGGTTGTCGCTGCTTCGGCCGGTTGAACCTTCCATCAGCTGGATATGGTCAATGATCAGCAAGTCCAAGCCCTTCTCCGCTTTTAGACGACGCGCTCTGGTTCGAATTTCCATTACGTTAATAAGGGCCGTATCGTCAATATAGATCGGTGCTTCTGATAATTTGCCCATGGCCTCGGACAGATAATCAAAATCACCTTTGCCCAAATTTCCTGTTCTGAGTTTCCAGGCATCGATGCCAGACTGCATTGCCAATAGCCGATCCACCACCTGATCTTTAGACATTTCCAAGCTGAACATTCCAATTTTATAATGCCCGTCACGGGCAGCATTGAGCGCAATATTTAATACTAACGAGGTTTTTCCCATACTTGGTCTGGCCGCAACAATAATCAAATCGGCCTTCTGTAAACCAGCCAACCGATTATCCAAATCCTTAAACCCCGTGGGGACACCCCTCAGTTGCCCACGATTTTCGTGCAGGCTGTCAATTCGCTCGAACGCTTCGCTTAAAGCCTCCTTTACCGGAATAAACGAAGCTCTTTGGTGCCGACGAGAAACGCTAAACAGGCTTTGCTCCGCTTTATCCAAAATTTCATCCAATTTGGCATCACGCGCCAGAGCCAGCTCACCGATGCTGTTAGCAGCTGTCATCAAGCGTCTAAGAGTTGCCTTATTCGCGACTATTTCGGCATATTCAACCGCATTGGCGCTACTCACGGAACTGGTGGTTAAGGCTGCCAGCTTACTGGCGCCACCAACCTCGTCTAGTTTACCTTTATTTTCCAAGACATCGGTCACAGTGACGATATCAACTGGCCGGTGCTCATTATAGAGTTCGCGGATAACATCGCAGATTAAACCATGGTGCTCATCATAGAAATCCTCCCCGCAGACAATATCCACCACTTTTTCAATAACTGTTTTATCCAAAAGCATCGCGCCCAGCAGCGATTTTTCTGCGTCCAGATTTTGAGGAGGAGTTATGTCAACCATACAAAACACTCTGTGATTTAATTTCCAATTTCCAATTCACAATTTCCAAATAATATAATGGTTCAACATCTAAATCTTGAAGTTTGCTCATTTATGCTTTGCCAAATACTTGGACGATTCTGTCAACAGCCGTCGCCTCTGCCTTGCTTTCGACTGATGCATCTACCAGACATTCTATCGTACAATTTTTGTCAAATGAAGACAGGACTTTTTCTAGCAACTTAATATTATTTGGCCGTTCAGCAGCATCTTTGTAGAACTCTTTCGAGAATTTAATTTTTATTAGATTGCCGGCAACTTCAATTTTTGTCTTGGCCAAGACAGCCCCGAGTGTGGGATTCGACTGGCAAATCCTCTCAACTACTTTGGCCCAATCCCCGGCCTGAAATTTAGACACGGCTGAGGCTCCTGACGCCGAGGTGGGTTTAGCGCCAACTGACTGCCGGGACCCGGTTTTTGTTCCCCGGTCAGATTTCTCATCTTTATTTTTTTCACCCAGCTCTCGAACTGCCCGAATAACTAATATTTCCAACGGAACCTGAGGAATACTGGCCCGCTTGATAACTGCGGCTGAATCCATCAGCTCTCTGAGCCACCATGAAATCTGATCTACTGTTAAGTTAGCTGCCAAGTTGCTAAGTTTTTCAAGCTGCTCATCGCCAATTCCCAGAGTATCCTGGTTATTTAGTTTAGTGGCCAACAATTGACGGGTCAGCGATATCCAGGCCTGAGTCAACTGGGCGAGATCATAGCCGTCATAATATATTTTATTGATTAGTTGAATAGCTGCCTTGGCTTTGCCGGCAACGACCAATTCTGCCAGTTCGAGAACAGTCCGCCAATCTACAAACCCCAGCCAGGAGGCTAATTTTTCTCTGGTAATGTCATCCCCCATGTTGGCAACTTGCTCCAACAAACTCAAACCATCGCGCCCACTGCCCCCGGCCTGCTCGGCCAGAAACGTAATGGCCGGTTCATCAATTTTCACATTTTCCTGCTTGGCAATTTTACTGAGCCAAGTTGCGATATCTTTGGTTGTTAAATACTTAAAATCGTATCTCTGGCACCGCGAGATGATCGTGGCTGGAACTCGGTGGAGTTCAGTAGTGGCCAACACGAATATCACATGGGAAGGGGGCTCCTCTAAGGTTTTTAACAGGGCGTTAAAGGCGCCTTTTGAAAGCATATGAACCTCGTCTATGACATAAACCTTATACTTGCAAATTGCCGGTGCCAAATTCAGCTTGTCAATAAGTTCACGAATGTTATCTACCCCAGTGTGCGAGGCCGCGTCAATTTCAATGAGGTCTATCATCTGCCCCTTGGCTTGGCTTAAGCAATTTTGACACTTGCCGCACGGTTCCCCTTGATTTGGTTCTAAGCAATTTACTGCCCGCGCCAAAATCCTGGCCAATGATGTTTTGCCTGTGCCTCTCGGCCCAGCAAACAAATATGCATGAGCAACTTTGCCCAACTTAATCTGATTAAGCAAAGTTGTCTTAATCTGCGCCTGTCCCACCACTTCCCCAAAAGTTTGGGGCCGATATTTTCTATACCAAGCCTGCTGCATATCCTATAATCCCCTTTTTACCTCCCCATTTAAACTACCACTTATAATACCACACCCAAAAAAATCCCAAGTTCTCGCACTAATAGTATATAGCATAGTATATATTATGCTATATACTATAATATATACTATAGTATATATTATTAAGGTAACTCTTCGATAAACTCAGGGTAAATAGTCCTACGGTCTACTTATAAAACACTTTCTTCCCTATCCGAAGATCGACATATTCCCGCGGCGGGTTGTCTTCCATTTCCCTCAATACCCGAACCAAATTGTTCAATTGGTCCTCATACGATTTAGTCGTGTCCAGAATTATGGTCCAACCATCCGATGTTTTCATCTCCACCTCAAAAGTCGTTTCCGGAACCATTATCCGCTCTATGCTAATATTGGTTTTGCGCGGCAAATTAGCGGCAAAGCTGGTTACAAATTCAATAAATTCGGGGGTGACTATCCTCTGATTCAGGCTCACCGGCAGATTTTTTAGATCTTCAACCACAAGTAGAGGATTGCCCGGCTCAGCTGTATCGTAAACCACGCCGAAACGGTTCACCACAAACCTTTCACCCGAAGTCTGCCAGATAATCGAAGATTGATATTCAACAACAGTAATGGTCAGAGTATCCGAAATCAAGTCCTTGTTGAACTTAACCTCCTTAATTTGAGGAATATCCGTTAATTTTTTCTTGGCCCAATTCTGAGAAAAAGTTAGAGCATGAACTTTTGTAAATCCATCGGGAAACAACAAATTAGTAATTTCTTCCTGGCTAGACAGGTGAGCTCCAACAATTTTGAGATTATCCAGTACAAAAAAGTTAGTATTAAAAATCAGATAGCCTACAAATATTAAACCCAAAACGACTAAAACTTTGTAAACCGTCTGCAAATACGGCCGCTTGGCTGTCCTTAAATGCACTCTTGTTAATTGTAAAGCCGCCCGCTTGATAACATCTCGCTGCCGCTGGCGATTGGGTTGCACCGCCCGCCTTGGCGGGCGAACTACCTTTTTGGATTTTGACCGGTTCAGCCAGTCTATTAATATCCCCATAAAAAATAAATTTATCTTCGGTTTGGAGGCGATTAAGAAGTCGTTGGGCTATTCATTTCATCAAACAGCTCTTTCCCGAACACATTTGCCTGGCCGGCTCCCAGTGTTACCACCACATCCCCGGGTTTAATTTCAGTCAACATCAGCTCCTTTATCTTTTCAAAATCACCCACAAATCTGGCGTTGCTGGATACTTTGTTTATTTCGTCAACCAAATCCTGAGCGCTAATTGACTCTCTATCTTTCTTACTATCGCGGACCGCATAAATTGGCGCCACTACTACCAGATCAGCGTCCTTAAAACTTTGGGCAAAACTATTGAGTAAAAGACGAGTTCTGCAAAATTGGTGGGGATGGAAAACGACTAACAGCCGCCGACCTTTAAAATACTGCTTCATGCCCTCCAGCGTAGCCGAAATTTCCGTGGGATGATGTGCATAATCATCAATAAACGAAACCCCGTTTGTTTCACCGAGCAACTCAAACCTCCGTTCAACTCCCCTGAATTTGTGCAAACCCTTAATGATGGTCTTGTCATCCACTCCCAGCTCCTTGGCAGTCGCCCACGCCAAGACCGCATCCGACACATGGTGCCGACCCGGCACATGCAAATGCATCCGCTCGCCGCTTATGCAGAAATACAGTCGACCATCCTCAAATTTCAAATCTGTCGCTCGTATGTCATTACTATCCCCCACTCCAGCCCAAACGATTTTTCTACCAATGCCACAGAGGGCATCACGCACGTTAGTATCGTCACCGTTGGCAACAATCAAGCCAGCTTTGTGAGGAACTAACTTGGCAAACTGAGTAAAGGCCGATTTGATATCCTCGATGTCCTTATAGTAATCCAAATGATCAGCCTCGATATTGGTAATAACGGCAATTTTGGGCTTCAGGTCCAAAAAAGACCTTCCATATTCACAGCCCTCGACCACCATAATATCACCCTGTCCGATTGTTAAATTGGCAGACAACTTTTTAACCTCGGCACCGATTAACACTGTGGGGTCCAGCTTGGCCTCAGTCAGAATAAGATCCAGCATTTTGGTGGTGGTGGTTTTGCCGTGGGTGCCGGAGACAGCCACCCCAATCTTATTTCGCATTATTTCCCCCACCAGCTCCAACCGGCGCAAAATCGGTAAATTCCTCTTTTTGGCCTCCATGATCTCAGGATTGGTGCTGGGAATTGCCACAGAATAGATAACCTCATCTACCGTCTCATCAATATTGTCTGCTCTGTGCCCGACCGTAACTTGAATACCCATTTTTTCCATCTCAGGCCTAGAACCAAAGTCCTGCATATCTGAGCCAGAAACCCGATGCCCCCGACTTAACAACAAGCGAGCCAGACCCTGCATGCCGACTCCCCCGATTCCCACTAAAAAATAGTGTTTGTGATTCATAGCTACAAGAATTATTTACTCTAGTTCCGCCACTACAACATACCGCCATATGGCCATACCTAGAGGGTATGATGTCTGCAAAGTTAAGATCTTTCTGTTACCATTGCCCTGTTCTAATACTTCCAGCTGAGTCGGCTTAACTATTTTTTTGTCGAATATCCTATACGTAAACAGCCGCCCTCTCTGGTCGGTAATACTGATCTCATCGCCTTCACGCAGCTGTGAGAGCAAGGCAAACACGGTTTTATATTTGCCGGGACGAGTGGGAAAGTTAGACGAATGGCCGAAGAAATAGGCGTTGCCCCACTCTCCCGGATTAGCCGTTCCCAAATAGTGCACCACCCCGTTCTCCAGGGCTTTCTGCAGCAGCGGCTCTTTGACGGTGTCTGCATATACCAGTGGTGCTTGCACGCCAATTTTTTTTATCACTATTTGATTGGGAATACCGGCAATATCATCTACTTCAAATTCCTTATTCATTATATCGTGCTGCCACCAATAGTTGATCTGCCGAGCAAAAAAACCTCCATTAGTTAACACCAAAATAATCAGAATCCATACAATCCCCCACACCAGCCATCTCAATTTCCACACAATACGCTCATCCATTCTTTTGCCTTTGTTGTTCTTAAATTCGGCTTGAAATCTGTTATATTTATCCCACCAATTATTTTATTTTTTCCTCCGAGGCCTCAAAATCTCTTACAATCAGAAATAGGCACAAAACGACAGCCGTTAAAAATTATTTGGCCGTTTTGATAATTAAATCCGCTAAGCGTTCATCGGCCGACCTGTTCATTCTACCAAGTTCCAAGATATTGTCAGAGAGCTTCGCCTGGAAAGTCTTATCTTCTATAACCTGTTCTATGGCTGCCCTGAGGGTATCTGGTGACAAATCTTTTTGGTCTATGGTAATAGCCGCATTCCGCGAGCTCAGAAACATGGCGTTGTGATGCTGATGATTATTAGCCGAACCTGGCAGCGGAATTAAGATGACCGGCTTACCCAGCGCCTGGAATTCAAATATAGATGAACCTGCCCGGGCAACTATAAGATCAGCTGCTTTCATTGCCTTTCTGTATCCGTCAACCTCAAACCCCATCACCATATAATTTCTGCCTAAACTACCCGGCAGTCCTTTTTTGACATCTTGAGCTTGACTGTAATTCGATTTTCCGGCCTGGTGAATCACATTGTATTTAGCCAACAGTTCGGGCAGAGTTTGCCATAGGACCTTGCTAATCGTCAGTGCCCCTTGCGATCCTCCAGCCACCAACACGATTGGTCTATTGTTGACAAAAAATTTCTTTTTGGGCGCTTCAACTATTCCTTTGGCAATTGGCAGTCCTGTATAGACGAATTTGTTTTTATATTTGACCAGCTTGGGTTGAGTTTTTATATAGTTTGCCACTGGGAATGACACTGCCACCCATTTGGCGCTGGCCACTGCCAGCCGGTTGGTCAGGCCCAAGCGGCTGTCCGATTCGTGTATCACCACAGGAATCCTCAGTCTCTTGGCCGCCATCACCACCGGCAAGGCAACATAGCCACCTTTGGCAAACACTACATTCGGTTTAAATTCCTGCAGAATATTCTGCGCTTCACCGATGCCTTTGAGAAAATTGATGGAGTCCACCAAATTTTGCAGTGAAAAATATCGCCTGAGTTTACCCGTGCTAATTGCTCTAAATTGAAGCCCGGCCGCCTCCACCAGCTCTCTATCCTGAGGCTTGTGGGAGCCGACATAAAGCAACTCAATATCTTTGTCCTTATTTTGAAGAGCGGCGGCGACTGCCAGAGTTGACAAGATGTGACCACCAGTCCCACCACCCGCTAAGAGGATTCTCATCTTTAGATGTTTTAACAGTTTGCTTGGAAATATTCAAGAGCACACCGCAAGCCATCAGCATAATTACCAGTGAGCTGCCTCCCAAACTCACAAACGGCAGCGGCATGCCGGTCAGCGGGAAAAGACCTATAGTTGCTCCAATATTAATCAGAGCCTGATAGCCGATCCAGACAGTTAAACCTAGGGCCATTATCCGGCCGAACATATCCGGAGCCCGTCTAGCTATTTCTAATCCCCGCCAGACAATAATTGCAAACGGCAATAGCACAAAAAAGACGGCACCAATCAGGCCCAGTTCTTCACCGATAATCGCAAAAATCGAGTCAGAAGCCGCCTCTGGCAAAAAATTGAATTTTTGCCGGCTATGCCCGTAACCAAGACCAAATAGTCCTCCAGAGCCGATCGCCAATAGTGCTTGATTAACATGATAACCGGCTCCCAGGGGATCAGCCCCGGGATTCAAAAAAATCAGTATCCTACGTACACGATATGGCGCTGAGTACACCAAAAATGTAATCAGGGCGGCTCCAGCTGTAAATAGAGTCCCCAGTTGCCCCCAAGTCGCCCCAGCGGCCATATACATAGTGCCGGCAATTAGCGCAATTAAAACTGCCGTGCCAAAATCCGGCTCTTGAATCACTAGTAGCGCAACAACGCCAACGATCATTATAAAAGGCAAAAAAGTACTGTAAAAGTCCGCAACTCGCCGGCCTTTTTTCTCAAACCAATATGCCAAATAAACAATCAAAGCAAATTTCATAATCTCACTGGCTTGCAACGTACCCATGTCCCCCAAGCCAATCCACCGCCGAGCGCCACCGGCCTCGACACCCAATCCGGGAACCAGCACAGCTCCTAACAATATCAAGCCCACCACCAGAGCAATCGTTGCAAATCGTTTCCAAACGTGGTAGTCAACTTTCTGCAAAATCCACCACAAAATCAGACCAACAATAGCGAACCCGCCCTGCCGGAACAGATAAAAATTATTAGTGCCAGCCACTTCATACGACTGCACCACCGAAGCCGATGCCACCATAATCAACCCAAAGATTACCAACAAAAATGTGGTGACTGCCAAATAATAATCTTGTCTATGGTATGCTCTCATCCCCCTATAAAGATTTTACTATATCTTTAAACTCTTTCCCCCGTTTATAAGCGTTCTTAAACATATCAAAGCTCGCGCAAGCTGGTGATAGAATTACCACTCCCCCATTCGTCCTTACTTGATTGTAAGCTTCCTTAATTGCCGACTTGAATGTAGAAAACTTTTTGGTGGCCACATCCGGAGCATGTCGCTTAAATATCCGCTCAAATTTACTAGCCGACTTTCCGATCAATGCTACAAATTTAACTCCATGCTTGGCCATATCTTTAGCCATTTTAACAATATCTCCTCCTTTATAAACTCCACCGACTATCATTGCTGTATCGCGATAAGCGAACGCTTGGGCCGCCGCCGCGGCCGCTTCCGGTGTAGTGCCCAAAGAATCGTTGATAAAAATCACATCGCCAATTTCTCTCGCTAACTCCAGACGGTGTTCCAAGGGTTTAAAGGCAGTTAATTTTCTGGCAATTTGTTTTAGGGACACTCCCGATAAAACTGCCACCGCAATTGCCGACAAAACATTCTGCAAATTGTGTTTGCCTTTAAGCGTAATGTCAGAAACTTTCGTCACCACCTGCCGCTTACCGCTGTCCAAGGTTCGATAAACAATATCACCCTTGGCTATATAAAGTCCGCGCTTTAGGACCTTATTGAGCGAATATATAAATACTTTACCTTTGGCATCTTTTAGTGATTTTCTGGAACCCGCAAAGTCCCTGGAGACAATGAGCCAATCCTGCCCGCGCTGATGTTTAATTATATTCTTCTTAGCTGCCAGATAACTGGAAAAATTTTTATGCCGATCCAGATGTTCTGGCACCACGTTCAACCACACCGCGATCTGCGGACTTTTATGTAAATCTTCCAATTGAAAGCTCGAAAGCTCCAAAACAACTGTATCTTTGCGCTGCAATCTGCCAATTAGCGCCAATGGCGGCTTGCCAATATTGCCCGCTAGAAACACCCGACTTCGCCCGCCTTTGAGCAGATGATAAATAAGCGATGCTGTAGTTGATTTGCCTTTGGTTCCAGTCACGGCGACAATCTTGGCCGGACATAGGTCGAAAAATAATTTTATGGCACTGCTAATTTTGACCCCTGCCCGCTTGGCCTTCTTAATTTCCGGCAATTGTAATGGCACTCCGGGACTTCGAAAAATAATTTCAAAAATTTCCAGACCATCCAAGTGCATATCCCCTAATTTAAATTTGGCGCCAAATTTTTTGGCCTGTTTGTAATTATTGCCCAACTGAGCGGCTGTATTTTGATCCAGTACTGTCACACTGGCTCCCTGTCTACACAGAAAACGGACTAAATCCAACCCCTCTTTGCCAAGTCCAAGCACCGCAACTCGCCTACCTTTAAGCTCACTATTTGTCATGTTGTTATTATACACTTAATATCTAAGAAAATTCGAAAAACTGCTCTAGAAGCGAATAATCTTGACAAAATTGCGAAAATTTACTAGTCTGGGAGTATCTTTGTACCGGAGGTGACGCGGAATGCGCATCGTCACATTCCCCCGCCCTGATTGCGACGATAAAGGGATCTTTCTCGGCAAGGGGCAGATAAAAATCATCGTCGATGAAGACGATACAAACGCTGCGATTAGAACAGCATTCCACCAACTCCTTTCCAAGCACAACGGCATCAAGGGAAAAACCATAGAGGTTGTTCCCTCTGGTGCCGACAAATTCTATGTCGGCATCTACGCCGTATCTTGGAGAAGGGACTACTTAGGCTACCATGCGGAGACCTATTGGGTCCTAAGCCAAGCCAAGAGCTTAAAACAGGCTCAGTACTGGATTGCTAGCCGGGGGGGCAGCAGAAGTCCATTAGGTCACTGGCCCAAGTGGGTCAGAAAGGTAACCACGAAAAAGGGCGGCTCATAGAGCCGCCCCATTTTTTTATTACTTCCAACTATAACATTGGCTATGGCTCGAGAACCGCTTCCCTCTGCCCGTTAATGGTCATCTTCACAAACGAAATTGAACGAAACTGCCTCAATGTCTGCTCCACTTGTTCTCTGATCGCTGTTACCAAAGTGGCGCCGCCCACCTGAAAATCAAAGGCCTCGTTAAAATCCACTGTGGCTACACCGTTTTGGACATTTACGCTGTGAACAACCGTACCCTCAGGAATAGCTGTCAGCAAGCCCCGCTTTTCTTCGCTGGCCGTCGGCCCTTCCAGCAGTTTCTCCACTGCCCTTAAGGCCAGTTTGGCTTCGTCATCAGACGCCTCAACCTTCCGCTTTACCCCTACCTGTACAACCTCAGTCGGCTTATTTTCATTGAAAAATACCAGTACCTCCTGCGTATTCGTTGGCTGATTGAAACTATCTGAATTGTTCACGTACTGATAAGCCACTAATGCCATCACCCCCAAAACAATGATCCAGATTATATATTTCATCTTTTACCTCCAAATTAAATAAAAACTAGTAAATTCCTTTTTTGATCATCATCCGAATATCTATCCAAATTGCACCAATGCCGATGACAAAGAGAATTAACTTGATAATCCAGCCAACAAACGGCAACAGTCCCATAATAATATAAATCGTCGCACCGGCAACTAGAGCTCCAAATTGTCTGCTCCTGTCCTTTTCTGTGTATTTAATAATATAGCTGCCGAGCGTAAGAGAGATCGGCACACTGGCCAAAAACATAATAATCAAAAAGCCCAACATCACTACTATTGAAACCGGAATGCCAAAACCAGTAAGAGCAATAAGTAAAGCCAGCAACGGAATTGCAACTGCAAATAATATGCCCTGCCACAGTGCAGCCCCATAATTTCTTTTGATCGTATTGGCCACCCGGGGCAAATACTTTGGTAACAGTAAAATTAGCAATCCACCCAGCAGGAAAATTCCAACCAGTGACCACAGAGCTCCGCTCCATACCGCCACAGGGACCACAATTGCGGCTGCCGACCATGGAGATGAAGTGTTGGCGACAACCCATTTATGATATTCCACTTCTTTGGCAACATCATCAAAAACTGTGCTTTCGTACTGAGCCCAATAATCTAATTTACCGTCAATTTTGGCACCATCAGCAAAGGAAAGTTTACCATCACTATAGCGTAAGTCGGCATCACCTCCGATCGTTCCGCGAATCCTGCCTTCGTTGAAACCGGCCCGGACATTGCCGAGTACATTCCCATATAGATTAAAACTGCCGGTGCCGACCAACAGATCGCCGCGAATAACCGATGTATCAGCTATCGTTATGGTCCCGGCGGCAACTAAGACATCATCACCAACATTCCCGTGAAGAGTCACTGAACCACCGCCGATTCTAACATCATCACCCACGGACCCACGGACCGATATCTGCCCCCCCACAATAAAAAGATCTCCTGTCACATCAGCATTAATCTCTACTGTTCCGCCAGCAACGAACAGATCGCCCAATATTTTGCTGTCAATTACAACCTCACCGCCGGCCACATAAGCATCATCACCGATCGGGTTTATGATAGTTAGCAACCCACCATCGTCAGCTCCCATAAAATTGGGAGAAGCAAGAACTGGAGTTGACGCTAAAACCACTAATAACACAACTAGCAACCCCAAAAAAATTTTTCTCAACATATACAAAAAATACCAATATATCTAAAGTGTATCACTAAAAACAAATACCCAGTTCCCATCTGTACCTACGCACAGAAGCAGAACTGGGTATTATAAGGAACTGATGCCATTATTGTAGCTCCTCACTGCTATTGGCATTGTGCTCAGTGTCACTCCGTAGCAATGGTAATAGATCATCATCCGGATGAGGAACAAATACAAAGGTGTTGTGGTAGATCGCTGACAGAAAGCCCGTCGCTGTGGCAACACATACCAACCATTGCCCGAATGTTAGTAAGCCAAGTTGCGGCCCCAATGTATGAATGATCACACCAGATATTAGTGCCACCATCCAGAGACCCCAAGCCCATGGGCTCCAGCGATGGAAGAGATTAACTGCCCGCTGGGATTGCGCTCTTAAGGACAACCATGCCCACAGAGCATGCAAACCCATAATCACCAGAGCAGTCAAGCCGAGCAATGAATGTAGATTAATGTCCAAATTGAGTTGTAATCTGGCCATCAGGCTAGTCCCGATAATATCCAGAGCAAAAGCTAATGTAAAGATACCCACGAACCATGGGCATAATTCACCGTCGCTCCGGACCCACCAGACCACAATGGTATAAAGCAACCCGGCGGCAATAATCCACCAGACGTACAACGGCATGTTACACACCTCCCGAATTGTCAAAGATACTCCGATTGTATCTAAAATACACTCTGAGTAAAGACTTTTCTGCTTGTGGCCCAGACACAGCCGGATAAATGCGCCAAAATAACGCCCGAGATACAACCAAACTATGCTTACAGGACAAAGAGGAATCTCATACGTCACTAAAAAGACAAAACCGGCAAGATAAAGCTTCGCAAAATTGAATACTTTTGACACCCTGCCCAAAAACAACGTCGATTCCATCACAGACAACACTAAACAGAAGTAACATCAATAGCGTTATCAAATAACAAAGCCCAAGTGTTTCCACAAGGGCTTTTATCAACAAATAGGTACAGTTATTTACAACGAACATCCATCCAAGCCATACACAACATCTCCTCCTCGGGCAGAGAATACAACTCTGCGCGAAACGCGTTCTTTCCGTCTACGCCATCGATATCTTCCAGAGGAATTTTCGTGTTGCACGCAACAGTAATCGAATCGTGGCCATCTTGTATCCAGCCTACCATCCCGACTAGCTCGGACTTGAGAAACCACTTGATATAGTAATCTTCCTCCCTGATCCCCCGAACATCAGCGTAAATTATACCTATCTCACCAAGACCGACATCAAGATAGTACGGACTTCTCGCTCCGATATAGAGTTTACGGCGAGATTTTGGTTTAGCCTTCAGCTTCATACTAACTTCACTATAGTCCGGCAGCCGACTTCTAACTGGCAGGGATGATGAGTGTGATGAAGAAGAACTAGAACTAGATTTTGCCCTAGCATTTGCCGTCATTGCCCTCTCAACCTCCTGAGAAGCTATTTCAACAGACACTCGAGTAGCAAGAAGACCTACCGCCACAAAGGCCATAATAACTAGAAGAGCTACAATGCCAATCAAGGGGCCAAGCATCCTACCAAGTCCTTCGCCAAAAGTTGCACGATAGACCGGCCCGCTGCTCATCCTCACAGGCCTGCCGCCTCTCAGAAACCGAGAAAGTTGGCGATGGTCCGAACTTTCACCCGCCTTCAAACCCGGCGGCGCTGAAGCAGTCTGCCGAGCGCTGTGGCCGTGGTCCAAAGTACTAGATTCTTTATCGTAGCCGCAGATTTTACAATAGTCGCCATCATTAGCAACTTCGCGGCCGCAGCCGCCTGCACACTTTGCCATGACGCCTACCTCCTTTTTGGAAATGAGCACCTGATAATTCAGGTGAATTCGCTCTCAAACTACCATAAAATCCGCATTCAGACAAGAAAAATAGCCAAATGTTATAATATAAATATGCCTTATCAAAAAGACAAAACCGGAAAGATAAAGCTTCGTAAAATTGGAGATTTTTGGCATCCGGTAAAAAAGGATGGTAGTGTTAGTTCAATCAAAGGCAGCACTCGTCAAAAGGCCTTAAATGCCGTCCATGCCTACGAAGCCATCGCCCACGGAGCTAGGAAGAAATAGTATATACTATACTATATACTATAGTATATATTATTTGATCTCTTCCTTTTGGCAAAGCCAACATCTCCCATTGAGCAAACTGCGTTAGCCAATAACAAAACTATCGCTGACGAAGCTACTGTCTGAGCGTTAGCGAGTTTAGCGTAAGTCGGAAAGATAGTTTTGTTTTTTGGCTAGCAATTTGTGAATGGGCCCGCCTTTGGGCGCCACCCGTTTGGCGGCGCAAATGGGTGGCGAAAAGAAGTTTTGGCTACCTTTTAATAAAAGTAACACTCCGCAGGCTTAGCCTGCGCCTAATATTCCCACCACCACGCCTAGCACCGCGAGCACGGCTCCAATGATCCAAAATCTCGTCGTTACCTTGGTTTCTGGCCAGCCAATAGCCTCAAAATGATGATGGATTGGAGCAACCAGCAGCAGTTTTTTGCCGTAAAGCTTCCGATAAGCCAGTTGAAGAATGACGGAGATAGTTTCCATCATCGGTACAAATGCAATTAAAGGCAAAACGGCCACACCAACCCCATTATGTATTAGCATTGCTACCACGCCCAGTGTAGCTCCAAATGACAATGCATAGGTATCACCTCCAAAAAATCTGGCCGGAAAGACATTGAACCACAAATAGGCCAGCAAAACACCCACCACCGTAGCGCAGAATATCGCCAGAGAGATCTGATTCCCCGCCAAAGCCAATATGCCATATGAACCAAATGCCACAGCAAATAGCCCGCCCGAAAGGCCATCCAAGCCATCGGTGATATTGAAGGCATTAGCTGTCGCTAAAATTACAAAAATAAATATCGGAATGAACCACCAGCCGACAAAAAAGTCACCAACTGCCGGAATATGAAAACTATCATAGCCAAGCTTATAGAAAAACCACCACGCTCCGACGGCTGCCACCGCAAACAGCCAGGCTATCTTGTGACGAGCCCGGATGCCTTTAATCCCGCCGATACCGCGAATATTAAACCAATCGTCAACGGCCCCAATAACGCCTATTGATACCAATGAAAATAACGGCAGATAGGTTTGAGAGCGGGTTAGATTAAATTTCAAAGACAGGATCACTACAATCGCCCAAAACAAAATTCCTGCCATCGTGGGAATGTTGCGCTTGTGTTTTTCAGCATGGAGTTTGCCAAATACCGTTGCTTCCCGCCCATCGATAGTTTCTGTCTTGGGCTTTTTCCAAAATTTATACTTATACAAAAAATTTGTCCAAAACGGCGTGGCCAAAATCGCCACAAAAAATCCCATCGCGGCTAACATAAATATTCTCAACAAATTTGCTTGTAATATCGCTTCTTCCATCCGATTGGAAATTCCTTTTATAGATTATAAAGATGATTGTAAGTATTTTTTGTAATTTTATCTGTCAGCCTGTAAGATAAATCTCCAACGGGGCAAATCAACTCAATTTATTTTTTAGATCCTCTGCCAGTTTATCCAGACCAATCGCTTTCGATGCTTTGATCAAAACAATGTCATTATCTCTCAAGTGCTTTAAAATTTCATCTGCAGTGATATTTTCCGTCTGAATTACCTTTGCCGCATTACCGACGATTGTATCAGCCATCAGCCTACCCTCTTCGCCAATAAGAATAAACAGGTCCGCTTTATCAGACGCAAAACGGCCGATCTCATGGTGGGCTTGTTCATAGGCCTCTCCCAGCTCTCTCATTCCTCCCAAAATTGCCACCCGTCTTCGCCGGGGCTTTGCCGAACTTAGTTCATCTACCCCTTTGGCAATATCCTGTAAACCCAACAATGCCACCCTCACGGAGTCAGGATTTGCGTTGTAAGCATCGTTGATCAGAATAATACCCCGTTTTAGCCTATCAACATTAAACCGGCCCCGAAGAGACTTAAAATTGCTGATTTTATTCGATATGGCAGTTAAATTTATGCCTAGTTCCAGCGCAATCTGGGCTGCTATCGGGGCTGACAGGGCCATCGCCCGAGTATGGCGATTGCTGATTCGCACTTCGCCGGCATCTGTGGTAAACGAATACCGGGCTTGCCCATTTTCAAAGTCATAAGCCGGCTCAGCAAAGGTCTGCTGTCTAAAACTGCCGCCAGTTGGAATATATCTGCGTAAATTTTCGTTGATAATTAGCAAACCGTCTTTTCTTAATCCTTTAATTAACGAAAGTTTCTCGTTTCTGAGATGAGCTTGATCGTCGTAAAATTCCAAATGAACCTGGCCAACATTAGTGACCACTACGACATCGTAACGCATCAGCCTGTTGAACCAAGTAATGTCCCCCGGTCTGTCGGCAGCTAGCTCTAAAACCAGCACTTGAGGATAACTGATTGTTTGAAAAACCATATTCTTAAATCCGGTACCAATTAGTTCAAGCGCCTGTCTGGCCGTTATCTTGGCCCGTCCGTCGTCCACTATGGTTGGAGTAAAGTCAGGATTAATTATGGTGGCTACCACTCCCCACTCGGTGTTGGCATTATCTGGATTTTTGCCAACCCTAAAATTAGAGCTCAAAACCCATGCCGTCATTTCTTTGGCTGTAGTTTTTCCCACGCTTCCAGTGATAGCAACTATCCGCGGGCGGTATTGCTCCAAAGTGGCCTTCGCCAGTAAAGACAAAATCCATAAAAGAGCTCTAGTGGCAACTTTTTTCACTATTTTGGATATATTAATATCGCAATCACTCTACCACGATCCGGTTTTCTAGTCCACTTTATCCTTTATAGAACTGACGGGGGAACTCTCCAATAATCCAGCATAAACTTGGCGATCTTACCGAACAGCGGTGCGGCTGAAGCCGCTGCATATAAAACATTTTTAGGTTTGTCTAGTCTGGTTAACATAACAAATTGGGGATCTTCTACAGGACCGAAGCCAATAAAGTTATGAATTGTTGTTCCCCAGTCCTCGTCATAATATAGACCAGTTCGTGGATTTACCATTTGAGCTGTCCCGGTTTTTCCGGCCAGATGATAACCCGGCACGCCGGCTGCTTTAGCATGGCCTTTTTCAATCACATTGACCATCATGGCCGATATCAACTGAGCTGCCTGCGGACTGATGACTTCCTCTGCAATCACCGGATCAATCGACACCGCGCCAGAAGGATACAAAATTCTGTCAACAATGTGGGGTTGGACTCGACGTCCGTTATTGGCAATGGCGCCAACCGCCGCCACCAACTGTATCGGGGTCACGGCGATACCCTGTCCGTAAGCCATCGTTGCCAAATCAACATCTGACCAGTCGCGGATACCCTTAACATTCGAAGCCACTTCGCCGTCTAACTCAATACCAGTGGGCTGGAAAAATCCAAACTTACTCAAATACTTGTTAAATAAGTTTTTGCCCAGCTTCTGGACCACAAAGACAATTCCGGTGTTTAGAGATTTTTCCAGCACCTGGCTCATGGTTTGGAGCCCGTGAGCTGAAAGGTCAGAATTGCGAATAACCCTGTCATTTACCTCTACTTCCCCAACATCCATATAGGTTGTGCCCGGACTGACTAACCCGGCGTCCAAAGCTGATGCCATGGTAACGACTTTAAATACCGACCCCGGCTCATATACTTGTGAAATGTTCATATTGGTAAAAAATTCAATTGGTTCCCGATTATAGTTATTGGGATCAAATGTCGGATATGCCGCCATAGCAACAACCTTGCCTGTCTTGGGATCCATAATTATCACACTGCCCCGCTCAGCTTCGTACTGTTCTACAGCCGCCTTCAATTCCTTTTCGACATAATACTGCAACGGCCGGTCGATGGTAATAACCAAATCCAATCCGTCTTTAGGATCGACTGTGCTGCGTTTCCCCAGTGCAATTTGCTGGCCAAAAGTATCCAGTTCTGCCTCCAAGAATCCCGACTTTCCACCCAGTTCCTCATTAAAATATCCCTCCAGCCCATACTGGCCGACACCGTCCCGATTAACAAATCCTAAGACCTGAGCTGCCAGCGTCTCTTCCGGGAAATAGCGATATTCTTCCGGCACTAAATATACTCCAGATAAATTCAGTTCATCTATCTCCGCGGCTTCTTCTTCAGTCAATTTACGTTTTAGTGGGGGAATATAGAGTTTGTCGGATGATGCCTGTTCGATCAGAACAGATTCTTCAACATTCTCCAAATAAGGCATTAGTTTTGAGACAACCAACTCCGGCTGACGAACCTGGTTAGGGACTATCATCAAATCAAATAATTTTACGTTGGTAGCCAGAGGATAAAGACTATTATCATCTTTTTCATCAGTAAATATCTTGCCCCTCCGAGCCGGCACAGTTTTACTAATGGTATGTTGTTCCCGGGCTGCCGCTGACCAATGCGGGTATTCAAAGATCTGGTGTTCTATTAACTTCTCACTCACCATCATAAACAGCACCAAAAACACTGCGCCGATCAATCCAATCCGAACCCGCTGTTCAATTTGTATTGATGTTACCCTATCCACTGGCTATGAATCTTGAATCATGAATTATGAATTAAGAATTCTCCTATTGATTATAACCCAAGAAGTTGCACACAAAATAGTATATACTATAATATATAC
>Ga0180301_10000114_pt1 | contig 56278 bp, 68 predicted proteins | sample GuaBasSediGuay16_FD_121797 | JGI IMG/M metagenome (GOLD analysis project Ga0180301, IMG submission 121797) | Subseafloor sediment microbial communities from Guaymas Basin, Gulf of California, Mexico - Guay16, Core 4569-2, 12-15 cm | ecosystem: Environmental > Aquatic > Marine > Hydrothermal...
CTAGATAATGCTCTATGAGACTACCCTAGGATATATTTCCCAGAGTCTAGCAAGTTCATCCCTTTCTGGTCTGGGCTCGTTCAATACTTCTGTACCCTTTTTCCTATGAATTACTACGCTTGCTTTCCCTTTCCTTACTCTACCGATTACAGCGTAATTTATTCTTAGACTATCTAGTATATCTTCAACTACTCTCTTCTTATCTATGGGCGCGGTAAATACTAAAGTACCAGAACTTATCATCCATAATGGATCGAATTTTAAGACTTCGGCAAAAATTCTTGTCTCCTCCCTTACAGGTACCTTATCCTCCCAAACCTCAATCATATTTCCTGAAGCTACAGCAAGTTCAATTAGTGCCTCAGCCACGCCACCTCTTGTTGCATCGTGCATAGCAGTAACAGCTCCGGATCTCGCTAGCGCCACTGCTTCTCTAACAACACTGATCTCCTTCATAAATTCCTCAGCCCTATTAATTACCTCCTCCTTTACACCCTTACTCAGTAAAATATCTTTAAAATCGCTTGCTAAGATAGCTGTCCCTTCAATACCGGCTCCCTTTGTTATATAAACTAAGTCGCCAGGGCGAGCACCTGCCGAAGTAAGTACCTTTCCTCTTTCCCCAATACCTATCGCTGTAACTACTACAATAGGTCTTTTAGAACCTACAGCATAACCTGTATGGCCACCTACTATAGCAACACCTAGCTCCATGGCTGCCTCATTCACGTCTCTCGTTATCTCATCAATCATATCCTCACTCCACTTCTCCGGTAAGAGAATAGTGGGTAAAATCCATCTAGGCTCAACGCCTGCAGTCGCTATATCATTGCATGCTATATGAACTGCAAGCCATCCAATCCTCCTTAAAGCGCCAACGATAGGGTCACTATGAGCAACAATAACCAAGTCCCCTTTTGCTGAAAGTACCGATACATCAATACCTTCGCCAGGACCTACGATAACATCGTCTCTCTTCGAACCTGTTCTCCTGAGAACATACTTCCTAAGAAGGTTGCTTGGAATCTTTCCCATCTAAGATCCCCGGCAATTAATTACCATTACGGAATCCTGTACATGTCATTAACTAGTTATGTATCAATAAACTAAAAACGTTTATTATACGTATAATGCTTATCTTCTCGTTCAGACAAAATAGTATTATTTGACACATGGAAGAATATATATTGGATCTATTTGTAGACTCATTAAGGTATATCATATCTATTCCATCTACACTTTATGATGACAAAGATGTTGTTGGAGAGTATTTAGATTATGCTAAAAAGTACGTCATAACGATAGTAGGTCATTATAAAGACCATATAGTTAAAAAAATATTGACAAACTTGTTTCACTGGGACTAGACATAAAGGTAATTGCTCCAGCTCATGGCTTGATATGGAAATATAATCCCAAGTTAATATTGGAGAAATACCGTGAAGGTGTACTAGGTAAGCCTGTTGACAAGAAAGTCGTTGTAATCTATAGCCCTATGTATGGTTTTGTAGAAAATGCTATCAATATGCTTGTAAACGAGCTAGCTAAAAACGTGCTCAAAGTAAAAAATACATAGATTTAACGATATCGAGCATTCTTCGATAGCAGAAATATTAAGTGATATAGTCGACGCATCAGCCATAGTCTTGGGTACAGCAACATATGAGGCGAACGTATTCCCGTACATAGACTTTGTTTTAACAGAGATAGCCAAGAAAGCTTCCTTTAATAAACCAGTGATAATAATATCATCTTACGGATGGGGAAGTATTGCTGCCAAAAATTAGCAAAAACCCTTAGCGATGCCGGATACGAAGTAATCAGTATTGTAGAGTTCAGGGGAGCAGTTAAAGAAGATACTAGAGAATCTCTTAGAGACGCTGTTAAGAAGCTTATTGGAAAACTAAAGACTTGATATAGATAACTCTGATAACATAGCAAGAAATTACATAATTTAACTCCATAATACTCTTTATGTCATTGTGGCAGAAAGTAGAACCATCTTTATCATAACTTCGAAGACCCAATGTAATCTATACTTGGGACTATTAAGCTAAATTATCTACGATCAAACGTTAATATTCTTTAGGCCCATCTTCTATATCGGCTAAGTACTTAACTACTTGAAGAAACATGTATTAACCATAACCTTATTCATTAATCATAATGGTTGATTACCAATGGAGGCAGTGCACCAAGGTATAGTATTAGCGGTAATAGCAGCATTAATCTGGAGCTTTACTCCATCAATAATTAGAAAGTTTAGTGAAAATGCAGACCCCATTTCACTAAATGCTTTAAGAGCATTCTTTGCCACGCTAATACTCACACCTGTGATAACGATTACTGGTATTAGAGTAGAATTAGAAGTTCAAGGGATATTGTTTATCCTATTATCAGCACTAATAGGCCCAGGTGTCGGCGATATATTTTATATAATCTCAATTAGACGTATTGGCGGTGGAAGAGCAGTCGCAATAAGTTATTTCTATGTCTTCGTAGCACAATTCCTAGCCATGGTCTTACTAAGAGAGACTCTAAGACCATGGCTAGTTCTGGGTACAATCCTAGCTCTTACTGGTATCATACTAGTTCGTTTTGAAGGAGGACATGATACAAGGCATATAGACTGGTTTATTGCTTTTGCACCAGCTTTTGCATGGGGCTTGGGCACTATAGTTAACAAATTTGCGCTATATTACACCGATCCACTGTCTCTATCATTTCTAAGAGTAGCGATATTGACTATATTTTTATACATGATCTCTTTCAACAAAATGGGTAAGAACATAGGTAGAAAGAATGTCCTAATAACAGCATTTATAACTGGCGGCCTAGGTTACGGCGTCGGTATACCATTGTTTCTCTACGCCATAGACTCTATCGGAGTCTCTGCTACTGTACTAGCTACTACGTTAACACCCGTACTTGGAAGGATACTAAGCTCCATAATTGCTGGCGAGAAAGTTAACTTAAAGGGCGTTATTGGCACTTTTCTCGTTGTTTTAGGAATATTTATTGGTATTTGGTTTAGATAATTGAACATAAAAGAATTATTCTTTACTGAATGGATTTTTCTGCAACAATATAGTGGTTTTTATTTGGTTTTAACACTCCAGGTCGCCCATGAATATATATACCTTCCTCTAAAACCGTGAAACCAGCGTTCACAACATCGTTATGCAGCTCTTTTCTTGTATACAGATGATAAAACCTCCTGTACTCACGATCTCTGATCTTTGTAGTTATGATAACATCGCCTATGCTTTCAAGACCCTTAAACCCTAAGATCTTTTTGAACAAGTTTATTAGAATCTTTGGGAAAAACAATAACTGTTCTCGAGCCCAACAGGTGACTAGCATCTTACCCTTATTTCTAAGTACCTTATAGCCCTCTTTTAGAGCATTGACCCTACCTTTTTTCGTGGGAAGATTATGTAGTGATGCAATATAGAGTATTGAGTCAAATACATTATCCCTAAATGGCAACGCCCTCATATCTGCTTGAATAACAAGTACTCTATGAGACAATCTCCTTTTCTTCAATCTCCTATAGGCCATTTCAGCCATTTCCCAGGAAAGATCTAGACAACATACTCTTACATGCTTATATCTTACACAGATATCAATGGTGTTCTGGCCCACGCCACAACCGATATCACAAACGGTTCGTACGTTCTCATCAATTACCTTATATATTATGGGCCAAGGTTTTCGTGTATACCTCTTACTTAGTAGGCCATAGGTCCTGATTGTTTCATCTAAGATACCTTCGGCATTAACACCCATTACTATATGAGGCACCTCACATGATTCTATATTTATTACCTAGGATACTTTATGATAATATCTGGTAAGCTAAGAAGCTAAGATAGCCGGGTGAGATTATGGGATATAGTGAAAAGATAGTTAAGCATGGATTACCCGGGAAATTCGATTACCTTGATCACACAGCCGACGTATATATAGTTGCTTATGGTAGTAATTTAATAGAATTATTTGAGAATGCAGGCCTAGCCTTATTCGACACAATGACCGATATAAGTAAAGTACAGGAAAAAGAAGAGAGATCTATTGAAGTAAACGGTATTGACTTAGAGAATCTACTCTATAGGTGGATCGAAGAACTACTCACTCTTTATTATAGTGAGAACTTGATGTGTTCTAAAATAATTGTAGAGAGTATTGAAATTAAGAGGAGTGGTGAAGATATAGAATACACATTGAAAGGTAAATGCTACGGCGAACAATTTGATCCCGAAAGACATGAGCCTAAAGTAGAAGTTAAGGCAATGACATATCATCTCATGAGGATATTAAAAGATGAAGAAAAGTGGAGAGCATACTTCGTATTAGATATCTAGATAGTTCTCTCCTTCTTAGAAAGAAGCTCTATAAACTTTCTCAAATTATCCCTGGCCTCACGAATATTGTCGCCAGCTAGAATTGCTGAAAGCTTTCTTACAAATCTTTCAACATCACCTTTCCTCCTAGCTCTTTCAAGCTCCCCTCTCATCTGCTTATATAGGCTTGATTCCTTAAGTGCCTCTTCAATAGCTTTATCATTTAATTTTTGTTCAATAAGCTTCTTTAGCACATTATATGAGTAAACTATTTCTCTACCAAGATCCTTTATATCACCATAGTCGACTAGTAACTCTACAGCTTTGTCCCCAAGACCATACGATGCTAATATTATTATAGATTTTGGATTAGAAGCATACTTTATATTCATGGCTTCTGGATATAATTTTGATTTTATCTCCAGAGTATATGGTCTATATGGATCTTTGTCATAGAATCTGATAAAGTGGCTTCGATATTCTAAATCCATACTGGCTCTTTCTATAAACTTGTTTAAGTCATTAATGTCTTCTATCTTTTCCTCTACTATTGGGACCGTAGGCCATTTAATTAATTCTCCTGTCTCTTTTACAGTCAATAACTCTCCTGTAGGCTTTCTTGCAGTAAGCAAGTATAATTCAAATTCTTCACTATTAAACAACTCTATGTTAGGCTTTAATATTGCCGGCTCTGGAGGCTTTAGTATGAACGTGAAAGTCCAGCCGCTAAACCCTTTAAGCTTATCATAAACTCCTTTTTCTCTCGCAATACTATCGGCTACTTTACAGAATGGATTTATTATTTCTTCTAGATCACTTATTTCCAGCCTACCTTTAATATATCTCATGTTATGTAATACATATCTTGTTGCAGGTATCCACCTCTTTAAGAATGGATTATAATAGAATGTTATTTGGTATCCATCTATTCTCTTTGTCACTTCTTTAACAGGAGTTTCTCTAGGATCGGGAATAGTTACCTTATGTCCTTCAATATCATGTGATCTATGGATGGGGTAAGCAATTAGCTCTACTTCTCCAGTATTTTTGATGAATAGTATTGTGCCAGTAGCGTCGATACTAGCTGGAAAATATCTCAAGTATGCCCGTGGATTCCAACTATATATGCATAGATCTCCTTCGCCAATGAATACGCAGTTCTTTTGAATTAATCTAGTAAATACATCTAAGTATCTACTAGTGAAGACGTCTACTTTCTTTGTTGGTTCACCTAATAATGAACTAACTTTTTTCACTTCTTCAGGGCTTGGCTCATAGCCTTGATCAATTTTTAGCTTGAACTCTTCAATCTTAAATATGCTGTTATAGGACAAGGTCTTCACCAGAAGACTATTTCTCTACTCAATATCCATATTAGCTTAAACGAGCTTTCTTTTAATACTATATGCACAGTTACTACAATAAAATCTAGACTTAGCATCTACGTCATATATACTATTGCTAAATGACATTACACATCGTGGATTATTACAATGCCCTAGACCTAGCAAATGCCCTAGTTCATGGACTATTTCCTTGGATATTCGCTCTACATAAAGATTGTAATCGGTTTTTTCACCATAAAATGATGGGTTTAGTCTTTTAGTATACACTACACATGTCCTCAATCTTGGAAATGCTTCGCCGAACACAAAGTTTAGCCCAGTATCATATGCATCTATATATCCTATTCCAACAATAAAGTATTCTGGAAGATTAATTGCTAGTCTAGAATACAGCCAATTTATTATACATGGGCTGAAATACTGTCTTCTAGACCAGTCAAAACAATTCATGGGAAGTAGTTCTATTGAAGTCCAGACATCGATTTCTATATTCACGCCTACTCTCTGAAAACTATCCATAACATTCTCTTTGACAACATCAATAAAATCCATGATCATTGGCCTGGTTAAAGGCACTAGCAGTACCCTAAACAACAGCACAACCCTCACTAACACCAATAGATTTAGGATATTTATACTATTTGTAAAACGATCAATTTCTCTGGGAAATGACTAGAGTTCGAATATTATCTTCTGGTTGAGAAATGGTGCCGCCGGCGGGACTTGAACCCGCGACCACCCGGTCTTCAGCTTCGCCGGAAACCCAGGAGGGTTCCTCGGGCGCTCTCCCGGGCTGAGCTACGGCGGCGTTTTCAGTAAGATTTGTTATTTTGAGTGGTTTATTAATTTTTAATAACTTGTAACAGGATTTATAATTCTTGAAGCTTGAGGTGTTTTCTGGGTTGATGGTTGCTATACTTGTTGGAGGTTTTGGAAAAAGACTTAGACCCTACACAGAGGAAACACCAAAGCCTTTAGTATCTGTTGCCGGAAAGCCGATATTAGAATGGCAGATCACTTGGTTAAAGAAACATGGATTTAACGAAATAGTTTTGCTTGTTGGATATAGAAAAGAGAAGATTATTGAGCATATTGGTAGTGGAACAAAATATGGTGTAAAAGTTACTTATGTTGTTGAAGACGAGCCACTAGGCACTGGCGGAGCAATAAAAAATGCTGAACACATACTGGCACGCGAGAACGTCTTTCTAGTTCTTAATGGAGACATACTGACAAATCTTGATCCAAAACCGTTGATTGAACTTGCATTAAAACAAAATTATGCTGCCGTTATAGCAAGTATACCTTTACCAAGCCCGTATGGCATCTTAGAGATTTCTGGAGAGAAAGTAGTCGGGTTTAAAGAGAAGCCACAGCTTTATGATTACTGGATTAACGCAGGAGTTTATGCAATGACTCCAGAAGTGTTTGATTATCTCCCCGAAAAAGGTGATATAGAGAGAACAGCATTTCCTAAACTAGCTGAAGAAGGAAAGCTTGGTGCAATAAAGTATACTGGTATATTCTGGAAAAGTATAGATACTCACAAAGATCTTGAAGAAGCTACTAAGGAGATCCAAAGGCTTGGCAGCCTATAAGCCTCTATGGTCTCACATATTAGATCATATAATTTTTGACAAGATCTATGTAAGCGAGAAAAAAATATTAAAGAAGACGCTCTTCAAAGAAAATCCTCTACAGGCGTTAATAGTTTATGCCCTGCTCGATGAAAAAGGCTTTGGTGTAACCAATAAGAAGGGTAGAGTTCTTATTAAGAGAAAATATAATGAGCGCGAATTACTGTTTATTTCGCAAGAAGGTTCTGAGAAAGCTGAAATAGAATACCCTGGAATAGGGTATATTGACTATGAGTTTATTCTTAATAAGATACCGAAGAGGCCACTATTCGTGTTTGAAAACAGGCTGTATCTTGATCTAGTAGAAGAGGATCGAGCTCGCACTCTTTTTCAATTATCGTTAACGATAAGTACTATAAGAAAATGGCTTTGGGATAAACATTTGGTTATGCTAAATACTCCTGAGGTATTAAGGAAAGAATTCAATAGACTTATCCCTAAAAATAAGGTACTATTTCTTGACCCGAGAAAATTTGTTGACATGATTGAAAAGAAAGATAAGATTATTGCCTTAGATCCTTATGCAGAAAGTGTTCTTAATGAGCGAGTGCTTTATGAGTCAACAATAATAGTTTTAGGCGGAATTGTTGATCGTTCAAAGCCTTTAAAGAAGGCTACAACAAAGATAGTTGATTCATTGTCTAGAGAAATAGGTATTGATATAGAAAGGTATAGGTTAGAAATTGATGGAATTACTATGGCAATACCTCATAGACTTAATAAGATCGTAGAAATATTGTTAAAGACTTTGGTAGATAAGATCCCTCTAAGACAAGCAATAATCAGTGTTATGACAAATAGGGACATAGCTTGGTATTTGGGATTACTTTACGCTAAATATAAAGATAGAGACCTTTTATTCGAGAAGATTAGTGAAATCGAGCGTATTAAAAAGAAAAAAATCAGTAAAGATGTTCTTAAACGTGCTTATAAAATTGCTGGAATATAGCTACATATGTCTGGTTAAGCCTATATCGATATCAACAATCCATCCTCTAGAAGCACCTATCTTAATACATTCATCAAGAACTCTCTTGGCTGTATCATGATCTTTTGTTAAAGCTATTACGGCGCCCCCTAATCCTGCTCCACTAAGTTTAGCTCCAAGAGCACCATTTTCTATCGATACTTCGACAATCTTGTCGAGGAAGGGTAGGCTTACATCGTATAGTTTTGATAGTAGATAATGCTGGTAAGTCATTATTGCTCCTATGAGCTCTTCTTTTGTTTCAAATCTCGGTTTTTTATAGAAGCTAGCTATAGTCTCGATAATTTCTTTGAGCCTATCTTCACCGATCTTTTTGCCTCGTAAGATATCTAGTGCGATATTTGTCGACTCATTCATCTTTAATGTAAATAATATCCTATTCCTCGGTATTTCAGGTATCTTTTCTAAATAAGGCATTATCTCTGAAAGAGTTATTTCACTCCATTTTGGCTCCCAATAGTATTGGCCTAGTTTTTCTCTGAGACGCTTTGGCATATTCATTGATAGGAGTTGTTTTAAACCACTGTTTATCTCGGCTTGTCTTCGTGGGTGTATATCTGCAGTACTATGTCTTATTCCGGAATCTATTACTACGAAAACTCCATTGATCTTAGGTAAACGTTCAACATTGTAAGGAGGCTTTGTATTTATCAATAGTATTCCTCCAAACGTACATCCATATTGGTCTAGTCTACCACAGGGTATGTTCATGATATCATGTTCTGCATGGTAAGCTATTTCAGCAATATCTTTTCTTTCGAGACCGAGCCCATACAGTTCATTCATACTGCCGATGAATGATGTTTCTAGTGCAGCGCTACTTGCCATACCAGCGCCGATAGGCACGTCACTATAGATTAAGGCATTAAATCCCCCGATTTCATACATATTTTGTCTTAAAGAAATAATGCATGCTCTAAGATAGTTACCCCACCACTTTTTATTGACTAACGAAGGGTTGTCTAAGTAGATCACATCTTTATCCTTAACACCTATATTTAATGATATAGCGTACCCTACACGATCATCTCTTTTATTGGCTGCCACGTAAGTTCTTAGATTCACTCCAATAGATACAACAGGTAATCCCTTATAATCTTGGTGTGTATTCAAGAAATCTATTCTTCCAGGAACTGATACAATAACGTCGGGTTTACTGCCATAGAGATTCTCGAATTCTTTAATTAGTTTATTAACTACTTCACGCATTCAGAGCCACCACACTTTTCTATAATAGCTCTTTTTAATAGTTGAGCGTTTTCTTCTGGTGTACTATCATATGTGAAATTGCCGCCTCCGGTCTCCATTCCTGCTGCATATTTTAGTTTACCGCTCTTCCTATAAACTCCATAGATCTCTATATGCATGTGATAGTATTCATAAATTCCATTAAATGGTGCTTGGTGTAAAACAAGCATGTATGGCATTGGTTTTTCAAAAATATTCTTTAGGCCACACAATACACTCTTCAGAGCTTTAGCCAAACCTATTATCTCAGCATCATCTAGTTGGTCTAGCCACTGGACATGTCTGCGTGGATATACGTGTACTTCAAAAGGCCAGTGTGCATAGAATGGTATGAAAGCTATCCAGGAATTATTCGAATAAACTATTCTTTCGCCATCTTTTTCTTCAACGCTTAATATTTTACAGAATAAACACTCTTTATGTTCTTCAAAATATTCTTTAGAACTATGTAGCTCTCTCTGTATTTTTACTGGTATAAATGGAGTTACGTATATTTGGCTATGAGGATGAGTTAACGATACACCTATTTCCTTGCCTTTATTTCTAAACCAGAAGAAGTATTTTGCCCATTTCTTATCTCTATACTCTTTGTGTGTTTCAATAATTTTCTTTAAGACAATAACTATATGATCAAGCTCTAGATCGCTTAGATCATCTAGGTCATGTTTAGGCGTTTCAACTACCACTAGACATTCTCCAATAGCTCTCTCCTTTTTATAAAACCAGTGTTTCTCAGGGACAGGAGATTTTGTAGACAGCATCGGGTATTTATTCTTTAAGACAAGGACACTCCAGTTCTCTCCTGTTTCAGGCGTTCCTGGGCAAAATGGACAAAAGCTACTAGGTTGCCATGGTCGATGCTCTCTTATATTCGACACCATGACCCACTCCCTTAAAATAGGATCCCAGCGCAATTCCATTACCAATTTATTAGACACTATGGACACCCTAGCTACTGCATATTCTTGTTCAATATATTTCATTTTACTAACTTATCATGTAAAATGTAAAATTATTATTTATTTTAATTTTATTTTAATCTAGACAATCAATAGCTAAATGCGACACTTCTGGTTTTACCAGTCTTTACTGTGGTAAATAATGGTGATCTTCATCGTAATCGCATGGATATGGTTATGTTAATTTACATAGCGGGCTTTACTTATTCGGGCATCTATTTAATAACACTTTTGTCTAGAGATACTATAGTCATTGATATCAATATCAGTGTTGCTCCAATTATTTGAAGAATGTTCATTACTTCATGTAGTATTATGTATGCAAAAAATGCTGCAGACAATGGTTCTAGCAAGAATATTATGGCTGCAGCAGCGGGATTGACAAATCTCTGTCCATAGACTTGTAGCGAGAATGCTGTATCACCGCATACGAGGGCTAGATAAGCTATCATCATGACCTCTCTTATATGAAGTCTCGGCATTCCGTATAACGTTATGTCTGGTATTATAAACAATAGTGCAGGGGTCATTTCAAAGAATGTTAAAATAAACGGATCCTCGCCAGCATATTTGTCAATAGTAACAATCTGTAAAGCCCACATAAAGGCTCCTAATAGTACCAGGAAATCACCTATATTGAAGCCTGTACTAGGTATTGTAAGATAATACAAGCCTATTATCGCAAGAAATAATGATAAAGCAAGTTGCTTACTATATCTCCTGAGTATTAACGCTGTATAAAGATGGACAAAGACAGTATTTAATCCGGTGATAAACGCTGAATTGCCAGCCGTAGTATAGCGTGTTCCCCATCCCTGAAGCCATAAACCCAGCGCATATGCCCCTCCAGCAAGCATGCCTCCTTTAATAGCATTAGCTTTGATGCCGGAAACTCTATACTTATAGATCACATATGGTGTTAACCCGATAACAGCTATTAGGCTACGAAGCCAAGTGTAGGTATACTCGCTAACTTCTGCTACCACCATCTTTATAACAGGAAATGATGTACCCCATAACACTGCTGTAAGTACTAGAGCCATTAGACCTTGATACTTTTTACGCTCCATAGCACCAGCACCATCCCTTATTGACATAGTGTTGGAATGTTTGTTGTATTTACCAATACCATTAAACCTATTAGTCAATACATTACAAATAAACGACATTATATAGGTTATGGTAATTCGCCGCCATATAGGAACAAATGCTTTACATAACTCTTTAAAGCATTTATAGTTTTTATAGACTCTATTATGACAAGAAAAACTTTATTATGTATAGTACTAGTAAAAGAAACGACGTAATTACTGTAACAATGTAAAATATCTTTACTTTGATTGACTTTTTATATAATTGTTTGAATTCTTTAATTTCACTTTTTCTCGCAACCATAATATATAATGAGATTAATGATACTATGAGTGCAAGAAATTGTGGTAAAGGAGACATTGATCTACCAGTAATTAACTGGACTGTGAGGATCAAGAAAGCAAACCAACATATGATGAAGGACAATATGGTATATCTTAGCAATACTCTCACATCACTATAAAGCCTTATCTATTAAATTAATAACGACGCAATTAGTTTTAATTCTTTTGTGAAGCTATAGAAGTAAAATAATGTTTGATAATGAGATCCGGAGAAGAGATTAAAGGAATTTCGGTTTTAGTAATAAAAACATGCTTTCATGTTTGTTAAGATTAGGATTGTATTATATTGTTAAGTATGTCGAATATATTGTTTATCTTTATCTTACCTTTGTCTCCTTTATTTATAGAACCTTCGGGCTCATATATTGCGAATACACCATACCAGTCATGTACGGCATCGTCAGGGCCTCGATCGTTTTGGGGTAGGTAAATAGTCTTCCATCCTAGAGTGCCTGCTGATCTCCATGAAAGATTATCAAAGTATACTATTAGGTCTGGAGGATCTCCTTTTACTTCCGGATAAAGTTCTCTCGGAGTATAGACTTTATTATCCCATTGTTCTCCATTAGGTCCCCGAATCTTCTCAAAATCGTTCTTTAATTGTCTGATTGTTTCTTCATAATATTTTTTCTCAACGATTCCGTGGGGTTCTCTGCCTTTCAGGTTAATGAATACTCTAGCATAATAGCCTCCCCACCCCCAAGCTATCGTGTGATTCCAGTCAATCATATTGATATCAAGGTCTTGGCCAGGCTTTTGGGGCTTCTCCTTTAGCTTAAGATAGCCTTGTTCTTGAAGCCACTGGTTAATTACAAAAGCACCCTTCATAGCCTTAACTCCATGATCCGATACAATAACTATTATCGTATCCTTAGGCAGAAGTTTTCTTATTTCATTAAACCATTCATCAATGAGCTTATAGTATTCTGGTATGACTTTACTATAATTTTCGTGTATGGTATATCTGGGATGTTCTTTGTCAAAATATTTCCAGAATGCATGATGAGCCCTATCAACACCTACTTCAACATATATGAATAGATCCCATGGTTTTCTAGATAAGAGATATTTGACTATGGCTAGATGTTGTTTGGTCATTTCAAAAAGTTCTTTAGCAACCCTGTCCTTCTCATGACTTCTATAGACTATGTCAAATATGTATGGTCCAAAATTCTTTTCAAGCTCTCTTTTAAGCCACGGAGGAAAGGTATATGGTTTCTCAGGGCCTGGTGTAGTAAAGTCTGTTATCATAAAACCATGGACTGGTTTGGGGGGATATGTTGGTGGCACTCCAATGACTCCAACTCTATATCCTTTTCTACCAGCGATATCCCATAGTGTTGGATACTTTATGTGAGTTGAGTTGACAATATAACTTTCACGCACATCACCAGGTTTCCTATGTCTAAAACCATAGATACCTAGTTCTCCAGGCGTCTTACCAGTAAACATGCTAATCCAAGCAGGTATAGTTATTGGCGGATGGCAGCTCTCTAGGACATATCTAGCGGATTCATCAATAACTTCTCTTAACGCATCCAGCTCAACACCATAGTTCTCATAAAGTATTCTTGGAGGGGCACAGTCTAGTCCAAGGACGAAAAGTTTTCTCAAGCTAACACCTGCTCATGGCTTGTTTAGAGCCTGTTATAGCGTTATTCGACAAATGGTTTATCAAAACTTAATACAACTCTAGCTACTTCAGGCCTAACAATATATTCTGGGGGCATCATTTTCTCCTTAATCATTTTTCTTAACTTTGTTCCACTTATTCTAACCCTATATTCTTCGCTATGAGGACAGATCTTTTCATTAGTCATACCACCGCATTTTTTACAGTAAAATGCTTCTCTAATAAACAACGGTGTGATCCCTAGGTCAGGAAATTCTTTAAATATATCCCATGCTTCATAGGGTCCATAAAAGTTTCCTATCCCTGCATGGTCTCTTCCTACAATGAAGTGTGTACAACCAAAATTCTTTCTCACAATAGCATGATGGATTGCTTCACGGGGTCCTGCATATCTCATTTCCATCCTAAGTATGGAGAATACGATAGAGTCTCTTGGATAATAGTTGTTGAGTAAAACCTCATACGCTTTAACAATGACTTCGTCCTTGAAATCGCCGGGTTTTTTCCATCCAACAAGTGGATTAATAAATAATCCATCAACAAACGTTAAGGCTGCTTTCTGGATGTACTCATGGCCTAAATGTGGTATGTTTCTTGTTTGAAAACCAGCTATGGTTCTCCATTTCTTTTCTCTAAATAAGATCCTGGTTTCTATTGGCCATAGACGATATTTTTCAAACGGTTCATACGTTTCATTAAGCAGATCTATTGGTCCGCCAATCAATAGTTCTTTTCTAGCCATAGTTTTTGTAATACCGGGATGTCTGGGGTCAAGAGTCTTATATACCTGTCTACAATATTCTCTTTTATCCCATCCATAAATTTCTTCAATCCTCATTATAGCAATTATGTTATCTTTGTGGATGAGGGCTACGTCATCACCTTCCTTAATACCTGTGATTTCTTCGGGGTCAACGTCTAGTATTATTGGTATAGTCCATGGTATGTCATTACTAAGCCTCATATCGTATAATACGTGAATATAGTCTTCTTGAGTAAGGAATCCTTCTAAAGGACTATATACTCCATGGGCGATATTCATTACATCGGCTGCAAGGCTATCATTAAGAACGATTTTTGGCAGTTCCTTAGCTTCTTCAACTAAATGCTCTCTCCTTTTACCAGTTACTATACGATTAACAAGTCTTCCCCCATGAGGTTTTGAAACCATTATTTAACACCTAGAGATAGCCCAACTTCTTTAACTTCTCAATGATCCTTTCTTTATCTTCTTCAGAAATAGTCTCGCTTTCAAGTTTCTCTTTCTCCATAGAAGCAATTACTTCGCGTAAAATATATGTGACAAATTGAGATACTGAGGTAAAGCCTGTATCCTTGATTAATTCCTTAATCCTATTATAGAGTGTTACCGGAATTGACACAGTCGTATATTTACCTTTACGTTCCTCCCTATCGCCCATCATTTTTATCTAACCCTAGAGATAGCCTAGAGCCCTAAGCCTCTCCTTAACCTTCTCCTCCTCTTCTTTAGACATAGTATATTCTCCCGGTTCTTCAGATAATACTTCATTTACAACAAATTCTATGAACTCTTCAACACTAGAAAATCCTCCTTGACTCTCGATAAAACTCTTGATCTTTTCATACAACTCTTTCTTTATATATACAGGTACTTTTTCTTCACTCATATCTAACCCCTCAGGAATACATTGATGAAGAGCTTAGTAAATAAAATTGAGGAAAATAAGAACATTACAATAAACAGTAATAGTGATCTTGTTTTAATATTCATAGGCTTTAATAATATGAGATCAAGTAATATGTCTAAGATATAGCCTATAGGTGTGGTGTTACGAAAACCCATAAGTCTACACCATGGGCTATAGTCAATACTATCACTCAATAAGCCCTAGTTCTTTCAATTTATTAATGATCTTGGAGACATTTGTTTCAATGTTATCATGCTCTGTATCAATAACTAGTTCGGGATTTAACGGTTCTTCATAAGGATCGCTTATGCCAGTAAAATGTTTTATTTCTCCGCGTAAAGCCTTCTTGTAGAGACCCTTAGGGTCTCTTTTGATGCATGTTTCTAGACTACACTTGGTATAAACTTCTATGAATGGTATATTTTCTTCTTCGACGATATTCCTTATTTCAGCTCTGACGTCTCTATATGGTGAGACAAAACTACATAATACTATTACTCCATTTCTAGCTAGCAATCTAGAAATCCATGCAACTCTATGAAGGTGTATTCTCCTCTGTTCTCTCGTAAACCCTGCATCAGGGTTAATGGTCTTTCTAACCCAGTCACCATCAAGAACTTCAACACGGTAGCCCATTGACCTTAATTTCTCGGCAACGCTTTTAGCAATAGTTGTTTTACCGCTACCAGGCAAACCAGTAAACCATACTACAAACCCCTTATCGATACACTTTGGCATTGAGACACCCGCCTGATTTAATTAAATGTAATTAAATATTCTCCTATTTAAGGATTCCTTAGCCTCTCACTATATAGTAATAGGGTAAGGTAATACTGTAGAACCTTTAAAACTAAAGCCCCCCTTTTGCTATAGAGTGAATAATTAGAATACCGGATTAGGCTATCTAGGGGCATGGTATATGAGGCTTAGTCTTGATGATGCTGTATTGGTTTTGATTCTTATGGGCTATGATACTGTTGATTCTATTGCTGACGCTCTAAGAGTCGACTATAGAGTTATTGAGAATGTTGTTAATAAACTTAGAGTTCTTGATCTAGTACATTTTGAAGAGAAAGGGTTCTGGATTTTTAAGAAGAAGGTTTTACGGCTTACTAAAGAGGGCTTTGAAAAAGCTATTGAAATACGTGATAAGATTACTAGCGTTGCTGAAAAAGTTAGAAGAGATATTGAAAAAGGTGCTGGGCTTGAAGAGCTTGCTGAAATATATGGGTATGCACTACCATTGCTAGCGTTAATGGGGTTCATCGACTTTGCCCTTATAACGCCTCTTCTAGGCCTTCTAGCATTCGATATGGGTGTTGATGGTATTGATACAGAGGTTATGTAGCATAATCATCTAGGCCAAATAAAGCTTATACGCTGCTGAGAACTGTATAATATAGCTGAAATGAGCTATTGGCCAATTGTAGTAAATATACTAATACCAAGATATAAGCCTCTAGTACCCTATGTTCCAACAAATATGGAGATTTTAGACACTATATTCTCTCTAGCAAAATTTAGGAAAGACGACATATTTTATGATCTCGGTTGTGGTGATGGCAGGGTAGTTATTGAAGCAGTTAAGAGACACGATATCAAGAAGGCTGTAGGGATTGAGATCCGCGAAGAATTAGTTAAGACTGCTAGAGAGAATGTTAAGAAAGCTGGACTCGAAGAAAAAGTAGAGATCATACATGGGGATTTCTTTAACATACCGCTTACAAATGCCACAGTAGTTTACATGTACCTTACTAGAAGCGTAAATAAGCTCTTAAAACCAAAGCTAAAGAAAGAACTACGTATAGGTGCAAGAATAATAACACTAGACTTTGAAATACCTGGATGGAGACCTGTAGCAGTCATAAAAAGGAATCGTATCGTGCAAAACACAGTATATCTTTATGTTAAAGGAGTATCTGACTTATACGATGACACGTAATTTCTAGAAAAAGAAACTTGAAGACACGATATTTAACATTAATATAATGTTAAATGACTAAACCCATATCTGGGATATCTGGGAATTCAAAGGCTAAGTATTCCCATGGAATTCGCCTGTATCGGTCTTATTGCGGCCAGTCTTCTTGAAAAATACTTGGCAAAATGATACATTGTTGAACCAGACTATTCATATGGACGCATATGGTGGAAAAGGTAGTATCTCTTGGAAAATATTTGGCTATTCTCGACTCTAGCTATAAATAGACTAAGAAAATACTCTATAATAACGGGTTAATAGTATTGTGCAGGCTATTAGCAATTATAGGTAAGCCTAACAACACAATCAAGAACGTGTTTAAATACTTTATTGAAGTCTCTAAGAGAGATGAACTATTACTGTCACTAAACCCAAGGTCTTCGGGAAGACATGGTGATGGATGGGGTATTGTAGCTATTGGAGCTTATGGGAATAAATATTCTTACATAATGTATCGTTGTAATAAAGCTATATATGAAGACAATAATGTAGATAATATAGTTGATCAAATAAATAGTTTCGACTACATAGTCTCAATAATCCATAGTAGAGCGGCATCTGCTAAGAATACAGTACACTATACCAATAGCCATCCATTCCCAGCATCCACAAATAACTTTGAAGCCTGGCTCATACATAATGGTTTTGTAGATATTGAAAAACTTTCAAAAACTTTGTATGGGTATTATGACCCTGCGTTCAAGGAGAATATTAGTGACACAGTATTTGCTTTGCAATATATTGTAAGAAATGCTGGTCGTCAGAAGAAAACAGGTTTGAATGAGAGTATAATGTTTTCTTTAAGAGACATATGTAGAGAGTATACAAAGACCGCTTTTATGTCAATGCTCCTTGTGAACGAATACAATTCGTATACAGCGAACTTGTATATCACGTCATGCTGTAAAAATTCTAATAAGATGGAATACTATAGATTGTACACTACATCTCATAGAAACCTTATTTTCTTCTATTCTTCATCTTTAGCAAAATACCTAGAATATTCTACGCCTATAGACAACAATGTGATAATAAGATATGAAATAGATCTCAAGACTAGGAGTATAGTGTTGAGAGACTATATTGCAAATATTTAATAAACAAGAGTATACACTCTTAATAACTAGGAATTAGAAAAGTATTATGGTGGAAAGAATGGTGAACTATACGACAATAGTTTTTGACTATGCAGCACTATTAAGCGATCCTAAAATACTGGTGGCAACAATAATACAGATATTGATGGGTATTGGCCTTGGATATTACATGGTCAAGGTAATCAAGTACTTCATAGCGCTTATACTAGTCATTGGTGCGGGCGTAATATTAAATGTCTGGAGTCTTGGAGGCTCTTTAGAAGAAGTTCTAGCAAGATATGGTTCCGAGGCTTTGAAGCTTAAAGATGTATTCATGTCTCTATTAACAACACTAGGAATAATGACTGTTGGTCCGATAGCGCTAGGATTCCTAATAGGTGTGATTATAGCACTAAGGAAATAGTCATGAACATTTCATAAATTATTTTTAACTAAAATTAGATCACTTGATAAGACCTTTGTTCTTCAAATAGCAAATTATTTTCTTCAATATAATACTTCTTTTACCTTCAAGAACTTCTTTGAAATCATCTATGGTATCTAATTCCGTCCATAGGCCGCCATGTATATCACATACTTTTATACTATAGCCTTCTTGCGAGGCTTTTTTGAGTATGTCAGAGAACTTTACGATATCTTTACTAATGGCAAGTTTTTCTGCAACATTAAAGATCTTCTTATTTACGATAAATAAACCTATATCGATATGGCTATATTCTGCAAGCTCCTTACTTATCTCCACCAGTTTTTCTCCAGTAAATAATAATTTTGTAGCTTCTTTTACATCAATGTATTTTGGACAACTATCTCCTCCGATAACGATATCTATTCCTTCACTATAACACTTACTTAGGGTCAATGGTATATCTGGTGTATACAAATGATCAGACATTGTTACGTAGAATACGTTTTCTGAGACACATTTTCTAGTTAAATAGAAACTATACCCATTCTCACGCCAGATCTCTTTATTAACAACCATACAATACTCCAAATCACCTACTTTCCTTAGTACTTTTTCTACCTTGTCGTAACTATACTCATTTACAACGATATTGAATTTTCTAACGCCAATAGACTTGAGAATTAATATAGGATATAGGAATAATGGAATATTCTTGATCTCAAGAAATATTTTTGGCTCATTAAAATAGCCTCTAAATCTCGTGCCAAGACCCGCAGCTAATACAACAGCTTCTTTAATCTCCATGAGTTTCCTCCTCAAATAGTTTTCTATGAACATATAGGTCTATGGTCTTTGATATAATGTAGCTATATGAGAGTACACCAATGGCTACTAGTGTAAGAAGATTCGCTACGGGAACAAAATATCCTATAATTGAGCCGATGAATATGATAAATAACCTTACATCCCTAGATGCAAAAGATGGTATTTTTCCGATAAGTATTGGAGACTTCTTTAACGATGCTTCACCACGTGCATGAATATAACTAACTAAGAGGTCTCCTGTCAGAACAATTGTAAAGACTGCTAGGGTTTCATTTAAGCCTAGACTAAGTATGTTAGCTGTAAAGTATGCATAAGTAGCTATTATTATAATATCGGCTATCCTATCGAGTACTGCGTCGAGAAATCCTCCAAACCTACTGGTTTTTCCAAGAACCCTAGCCAATTCTCCATCAACACCATCAATAATTGATGATAATTGGACGAGTATTCCACCTATAATAGGGTTTTTAAGGATGTAGAATATCCCTGCTCCAATACTTATTAAGAAACTAATTATTGATACATGATTAGGGGTTATTGGTATTTTTCTCGAAACAATAAATGATGTTATTTTAAATGAGATCCTTCTATTAATATGCCTGGATATGAAGCCGTCAGTAGGCTTAACGTATTTCCTCCAATCATTTACATTCATATTCTCATCCATAACAATAGTATCACAGGATATGAATTGCTAAGATATCGTTTGCCGCAAACTATTCTTTCATAGTTAACTATAGTGTTTAGTATGGAATTAAGCTTATTGGGTTTGCTCTAGACAGTACTTATCGGAAAATAGTAATGGTGTATACATTGAATGGAAAGCCTATAGTTGTCTTAGAAGACGTTGTAAAGGTTTATCGTGTAGGAAATATTGTAACCTATGCACTACGTGGTGTCAACTTAATTGTTAGGAAGGGCGAGTTTGTAGCAATAATGGGTCCTAGTGGCAGTGGTAAGACAACGTTGCTTAATATGATTGGTCTCCTAGATAAGCCTACGAAGGGTAAAGTGATAATTGATGGTGTTGATACATCTAGGTTAAAGAGCAAGGAGTTAGCATACTTCCGTAATCGTAAAATAGGCTTTATATTCCAGCACTTCAACCTGATCAGTAGGCTGACTGTTCTTGAAAATATTGAGCTACCTCTTGTTGCAAGAGGTATTCCTAGGAATATTAGGATCAAGAAGGCTAAAGAAGCATTAATTAAGGCTGGAGGAGACCTGTCATGGCTTAATAAAAAACCTACACAACTCAGCGGTGGACAACAACAACGTGTAGCCATAGCTAGAGCTCTTGTTGGTGATCCAGAGATACTTTTAGCTGATGAACCCACAGGCAACCTCGATAGAGCTTCTTCAAAAATAGTTCTTGAAACATTTCTTAAATTAAATAGTCAAGGACAAACAATAATAACTGTTACACATGATCCCGAGGTAGCTCATTGTACTCAAAGAATCCTTATTATAAGAGATGGAAAAATTGTTGAAGAAAAGAAACCCGATTTCACTGAGTGTATCGTTAATAAGATCTAGTTTAAAGTAAAAATACCTCTTTAACAGAGATATATTCAACCCAGGTGATTCATGCATGAACCGTGTTGTTACTGTTCTAATGTTAATGATGTTGTTCATGGGTCTTGTTTCGTTCATGAGTAGTTCTGCTGAATACCAGGGAGATATTAAAGTTATTAATGTTTTATGGAAATCGTCTGTTGGTACAGAGAACGTCTATCCAGGAAGTAAACAAGCCCAATTGATAATAGAGTTATATAACGGATTTAATGTTGCTATAAGAAGCGTTAGTGGCTGCCTGATCCTACCTAAAGGATTTACTCCAAGCATGGGTAGTGGTACTTGTTCTAACGCTGTATCGCCGAATGGCACCTATATTAGTGAAATAGAGCCTGGGCAAGTATTTCAGCTGAGATACAGGCTTGATGTATCAGAAAATGTTACTCCCAGAGAGTATGTGATTGGAGTAAATGTTACATATGTAGCCGTTTATGAACATGATAGCACGTTAGTTAAAGAACCGGGATACGTGATCAAGTATGTTATTGTCACGATAAAGCCTTATCCACCATTAAAAATAGAGATTAAGGATGTTTACTGGGATACAGAGAAAGTATATCCTGGTACACGTAATGCTGTCTTAAACGTAATGGTATATAATGGCGGAGATTCTAGTATAACCAACGCGCATGTAAGGCTGCTTATGCCTGAAGGATTTACTCCAAGTACTATAAGATTAGATGTTGGTGCAATAGGATCTAGATCTACTTATACATTAAGGTTTACGGATATAGAAGTATCTCCAAGTCTTAGTCCAGGACAATATTCCGGGATATTGAGAATAAATGCGACAACAGAAACCGAGGACGGGGTATCATATGAGACTAGTTGGGAAGGCGAAATAGTATTTATTGTAAGTGAAGCTCCTAAGCCGAATATAGAAGTCATTGATGTGGGTTGGGTAAATAGAGTTGTCTACAACAGCTCTAGACTAGGCGATCTCTATGTAACGTTACAGAATAAGGATATGGATACGCTGGAGAAGATTGTAGCTACTTTAAATTTGCCATCAGGTATAACAGGCGTTGGCGGTGAATTCAGGCTTACAACGGTATATGAAAACCCGGTAAACTATGGTGATGTATTTACACTAGTCTTTAACGACCTTAATGTTACATTGGATAAGAGGAACATTATTGCTACACTGGAACTAGAGGTATTGGGAAGTGATCATGGAGCGGAATATTGGAGTAAGTTATCATATGTTATAGGTATAAAGACTTCGTTGCAAGAAGAATATCTAAAGCTCGTTAGGATACAATGGTATTATCAAGGAACACCTGCAATACCCTTGCCTTCATCAAATGATATAGTCCTTGAAGTACGGTTACTAAACATTGGACCCGAAAGCATAGAGACTCTTGTACCAGAAATAAAGCTTCCAGAAGGATTTAAGATCAAGAGCATTAGCCCCGACTCATATACTGGAATACAGCCTGGAGGAACAACAACTATAGACATTGTTATTGATATAGATGATGATGTAAAGCCTGGAGCTTATCCAGCAAAGTTCGTATTCGATATAATAGTTTCATCTGGCGACTCAATATCTTATCTTAGGCAAGAAATTAATTCAACGATATATATTGGTAATCCCAGTGAATATGCTTCGAAGATAATTACACTAAGTTATTTCTGGGGATCAGGCAATCCCGGCCCCGTCTATCCCGGTCAAAGAGAAGCAAGCATTACTCTACAATTATATAATGCTGGTAGGTACCCTGTAAATGACGCCATAGCTTCATTAAAGCCATTAAATGATACTGTCAAGAGTATTGTTGATACAGTCTTTGTGGGCGATATGCCTTCAGGCTCTACTTCCATGCTGGTATTTACATATGACTTAGAGAACGTGACTAGTGGTAAACTGGTATTCAATTTAACAGTAACGTATACGATCAGAGTCTATGGAGCATTTATCAGGTATAATGATTCACAGATCCTAACAATAGATCTTGAAGAATTTGCTGGATATAGGGGTTATGGTATAGAAGTTGCTGATTTTGGATGGACTAACTCACCAGTGTTTCCAGGTACAGAAAATGCAACATACAGTATTGTCATAGTTAATAGACTTCCATTCTCTATAGGAGGAATTACTGCCAGATTGGCACTACCTGAAGGATTCTATATACCAAAAGGATATAGTAATGAAGCATACGTGCCTGGCCCAATACAAAGTATGCAACAAGCAACATTATCTTTCACAATAAGTATTGGTAAGGTAAAGCCTGGTATCTATAGAGGCTATGTTGAGTTGAACTACATAGTGTATAGTGGTGGAACGGGTTCCTCAAGACACGAGGTTCATCCTATAGACTTTATAGTCAATAATATTGATGAGAGTATTGTATTTGTTACAGCGTATTGGCTCTATCAGTCACCTGATGTGGGTTCTAGGGGAGCTAATTTAGCAATAGTATTGCAGAATACTTACATTCCCGAAATGAAGGGTATTAAAGCATCAGTAAAACTGCCTAGCGGTATAGTTTATAGCTACACCAATACTAGTATAGCCGTTATCACGCCAAGTTATGTTGGACAACAGATGCCTATATCGGTGCCTACAATGCAACAGGCAGTGCCTAGGCAATTACAGGAACTAGCTAAATTGCTTACACAATCGTCAACAGTTACTGCACCTATAGGTGAGTATACGGCTTCTAGAGGAGACTATATAGTCTTTAACATACCTCTATCGGTAATTGGTCTTGAACCAGGTGTATACAATATCACAATGAATATAGAGTTTATAGACCACTTGGACAACCAAAGAAACTTAACCATAGTACTACCATTGTATTTGCTTGGAGGAATATCATATATTAGTGTTGAAGCAAACAATACGTTTACACTTCATGGATTCAATAATACACTAGACATTACATTAGTTAATCACGGTAGTGGTGATGCATATAATGTCTACTTGATACTATACCCATATATACCAATGGTTATTCCTGGCGAAAGTATTTACTATATTGAGAAGATACCTTCTTCGTCAAGCGTTCACTTATCGATACCATTATACTATAACCCATTATATACGGCATCCTATCCCACAATAATAAGGTTTGGAACGATTCCGCTTGTATTAACACTAATATACAGAGATCCCATGGGGTATCAGCATGTATTCAATACCAGCATAAGCATTGTTATCGAGCCATTTATTGAACTCATCATAGGGGATATCAAGGCCGAACAAGTTGGTGGGACGATAAAAGTTAGCGGTACAATAACCAACATGGGGTCAGCTGTTGCTGAAAGAGTAAAGCTCAAGCTTGTTGTAGGTGATAGAGCTGCAGAAACCTTTATTGGAGACATAGATCCTGGTTCCGAAACCTCATTCTCCATAGAGTTAGAGAATTATCCAGGCATCGCCGAAAAGGGCAGACTTATCCTAAGTTATTATGATATTTATGAGAAGTATCATGAGAAATCCATTACTATAGATATAAGATATGTTGAGATAACAACTACAACAACGCCTCCACCAGAGATCGTACCATCAAAGAATATTATAATATTTGCTGTAGCACTATTCCTAGTTATGGCGCTATTGTTGATATATAGGCTGGTAAAACAACATGAAGCTAGGCTTCGAGGGTAACCACAATGATCCTTTTATCGGATCTAGTAAGGTATGCTATTAAGGCACTTACCGAGAAGAGGTTTAGAGCGGTATTAACCATAATCGGCGTCGCTATAGGCCCATTAGCACTTGTTATGATGACTAGTGTTGTCACAGGTTACACCGACTTTGTTGAAAAACAAATAACAGGTCTTGGTCAAAACCTTATAGTAGTCTTTCCTGGCGAAACCTACGAACTCTCTGAAAACGATATCAATTATTTCAAGAGTATTGAAGGAGTTGTAGACGCGAAACCGTTTTACTCAACACAAGGAGTCATAAAAACGCCTGCCGGAGAGAAGTCAGTATTCATCTATGCTGTAGACATGAATATATTATTCAAGGCTCTTTCAAGTCTTAAGGTAAAGGAAGGTGAAATACCTTCACCATATGAAGTTTCAGAAGCTGTTATAGGATACTGGATAGCATATGATGTTACTAGTGGCCAGAAATTATTTGACGTTGGCGACGCTATTTCAATAAATATTGCTGAAGTACTTGGTGCAGGCAGGGTTAGAATTAAGAGAGTATTTGTAAGGGTTAAAGGCATTCTCGAAGAGTATGGTGGTGCCCCATTCTTAAGCCCTGACCACACTATATTCTTGCCCCTTGAGGCTGGTAGAAGGCTTCTCGGGTTAAAGGAGTGGTCTGGAATACTAATATTGGCTGAAGGACCTGGTTATGTAGACCGTATTACACGTGAGATAAGAAACGCGTATCATGAAACAGTCTCAGTGGTCTCATTCTTAGAGATAGCTAGGGTCGTTGAATCAATCACCGGGGCTATGGAGTTTATAACATTCGCTACGTCATTATCGGCTTTCGCGGTTGCCGCTGCGGGTATTGCAGCAACAATGATGACTAGTGTTATTGAGAGAACCAGAGAAATTGGTGTATTAAAAGCCCTTGGATTCACCGATGGACAGGTTATGTCAATGATACTTAGTGAAGGGATAGTGATAAGCCTTATTGGGGCTAGTATAGGTATGGGACTAGGTGTTATTGGAGCACACATTCTTGCCACAAGAGGATTTACTATTAGGGGTGGAGTAACTCTACATATTCAGGCGGCTCCACTAATAACTCCAGAACTGATTCTGAGAACACTAGCAATAACCTTATTGATAGGTATCGTAGGAAGCATATTCCCAGCTTATAGAGCTGCAAAAATACCCCCAGCTGTAGCGTTAAGATACGAGTAAAATGGGATATTGCCTTATCTCTTAGCATTTCTTAGCCTTAATTTTCAAAACATACTTGAATACAGCATCAGCAGCTTTTGCGCCCTCAGCAGCAGCTGTTATTATTTGTTCGAAACGGTATTTGCAGGGGCCTCCTGCCGCATCACCAGCAACATATACTCCGGGTAAATTAGTACTCATGTCAGGGCCTACTTTTGCAAAACCATTTTCATCCACCTCAACACCTATTTTCTTAAAGAATTCTGTTGGAGGCTCTAGTCCTATCTCAACGAACACTCCATCAACGTTGATTACCTTCTCTTCTCCCGTAATCTTATTCTTCACCTTAATACCGGTGACTCTCTCTTCTCCAATAATTTCTGTTACAATAGAGTTGAGAACGAATTCTATCTTGGAGTTCTTTCTAGCCTTTTCAACATATATGGGAAATGCTCTAAATTCCTCTCTCCTATGTATTAGATATACTTTTGAAGCTATTTCAGCGAGATAAAGTGCTGATATTAATGCCGAGTTTCCTCCTCCAACAACAGCTACTACTTTACCCTTAAATAAAGGCCCATCGCATGTAGCACAATATGAGACTCCTCTGCCAACTAGCCTCTCTTCGCCTGGGACCCTTAGTTTTCTCTTCTCACTACCAATAGCTAAGATTACTGCATAGCCACAATACTTTTTCTTCATCCTAGTTTCTACACACCATAATTCATCATTCTTCTTTAAACCAACAACTTCATCGATAACTATTGGCACATGATATTTCTTGACATGAGACACGAACTTATCTACAAGCTTACTACCAGGGATATCCGGCAATCCTAGATAATCATCAACTACTGTAGCCTCGTTAACTAACCCGCCAACAAGCTTTGTTATAATTATTGTCTTTAGACCATATCTAGCCAAGTATAAAGCCGCGGATAATCCTGCTGGTCCTCCCCCAACTACAATAGCATCATATTTTTCCTCGCTTGTAGATTCACCAGTTATCGTCATTAACTTGAACTCAAACTTTGGCATACTCGAATACTCCTCCACGATCCAGTAAGTAGGTTAGCCTTATCTAACTCTTTTACCGAATTCTAGTATATAAAGCTGTGTAGTTCATGAAGATTTTCTTCGAATATGATGACTAGTGGTAAAGGTTCTGTCAAAGAACTTATTTGAAGAATGTTAAAAGGTTGATGGAAAGTATGGCAAAAAACATATAAAAAATACCATTAAACAAGCCCATAGTATAAGGACAGTTTATGTTATACGCTACTACTCTAGCTTATCTTTAAGACTCCAGAACCCTTTACCTCACCATATTTTAGTTCGTATAATGCTTTGTTGGCATCCTTGAGACTATATATTGTTATGTGTGGTTTGACGCCTGCTTTGGCGGCTTCGATTAAGAACTCTCTAACATCCCTTCTAGTTACATTAGCTACGCTTTTTATCTCTCTTTCAAGCCATAATAGATTATACTCGAGTTTTTCTATAGGTGTCATATAAATTTCCGCTAATACTAGTCTGCCTCCTTTATCAAGCTTCTTCAAAGCCTCGACCATAACCCAGCTGGCTGGAGCAAAAACTATTGCTGCATCTAATTTGCTTGGCGGTGTGTCTTTAGTGTGTCCAGCCCATTTTGCTCCAAGACTTATTGCATATTCTTGCTTAGATTTAGATCTAGTGAATACGTATACTTCAAGTCCCTTATTGACTGCTACTTGTAGTATCATGTGTGCTGATGAGCCGAATCCGAAAAGGCCTAGTTTCCCTTCACCTTTTTCAAGTAACCCTGTGAGTCTTAGCGCTCTATACCCTATTGCTCCACCACATAATAGCGGAGCAGCATGATAGTCGTCATATTCTGAGGGAATAGGGTGAACAAAATCTGCTTTAGCAACCATGTACTCTGCATATCCGCCGTCAACACTATAGCCTGCAAATAATGCATTATCACATAGGTTTTCTAGACCTCTCTTACAATACTTACATTTACCGCAAGCCCAGTATAGCCATGGAACTCCAACACGCTCTCCTTTCCTAACGCTTACAACATTCTCTCCAAGTTCTTCAACAACCCCTATGACCTGGTGTCCAGGTATCACCGGTAGCCTAATAGGCTTTAGCTCTCCTTCGATAATATGTAGATCCGTCCTACAGATGCCGCAGGCTCTAATTCTCAACAATACTTCCCCAGGCCCTGGAGAAGGCTTCTCTATATCGGTATAAACCAGCGGGTTAGTGTCTATTGGCGCGGGCTTGTATAAGACCATGGCTTTCAAAATACGCACCCACACACAATAATGTTTTTATAAATCCTTAAATCTATTAACAAAGATGTCATGTAGGCAAGTAGACGGTGTTTCCTGTGAATACATTATTTCTTGGAAGCGTGATCGAATATGAGAATATTATATGGATCTATAGGCTACAGAATATTGCTGCGCTAGTAATATTGTTACTAATAGTATCAACACTGTTCATTGAAGCAAAAATAGGGAAGATTATCACAACAATATTGTCAACAATGTTTATTGTAATACACTATTACATAATACTTATGGTCAGCAACTATATTCATGTGACAATATATCCACTAGTGATAATAGAGTTATGGAAGAGTGGTGGCACGATAACAATAGATCTGGGCCAGATATTAATAATATTCACCGTAATATTATGGAGAAAGGAGTTAGCAAATGTATTGAGACGCCGAAGTAAGCCCTATAAACAAGATATAAGATAAGCTATAAAACCCTAGTATCAAGAGTTTTCTCTAAGTGAGAACGCCGCCGTAGTATAGCCCGGTCAAGTATGCGGGCCTCTCGAGCCCGTGATCTCTGGGCCCCTAAGGCCCGAGCGCGGGAGACCCGGGTTCAAATCCCGGCGGCGGCACCACCTTCTATTTACAGGCTTAGATTTATTTGTAACCAAATGTATGTTCTCATGAATGATATTCCAAGCACTATCCTAGTCTATTAGTTCCTATTCATTCACCTAATGGTATTAGACAGTGTATAATCCATAACTATTTATTAGAATGTTCAAACATAATCACATGATCATATAAGTTATTTGCTTTTCCTAGACTCTTTTTATAGCGATTTGTATAGTCCTATTTTTCTTTCACAAGCCTCTATTATTCTTGATACAACTATCCATGTATCTAGAGGTTTAGGGTATATTGAGTAGACTTTGTCTGCTAGCTCATAGATGTATTTACTGAAGTCTCCGTGTGGGAACCCGCCTATCCCAATAATATAGTCCTTGCTTAGAGCCTCGTCTATGACACGGTCTGGTGATACTAACGTCCCTGTTTCACTTAGCAGTAATAGCTTCTTACCCATAGTATCAAGAAATTCTGGTAGGCTCATGTCCTTAATATATAAGAGAGGCTGCTGTGAATTAGGCGGTACTTTACCCTCCTTAAATAACTGCTCGATCAAGCCTACAAAACGTTGATAATTACGTGGTATTCTTGTATCAGGTCTTATGAATATGATATAGTCGTTTATTGTATGTACATATATCCGGAGTTTTCCCTCAATATTCAATGGACTACTCAACGCGTTGAGTAATGATATGTGGATGATATCTGGCCTACCACGCTTCTCGCGATCCTTTAGTTTCTTCATTGCATGATAATGTAGACTTGTATCTAATAATACTTCGCCAGGCTTTTTACCTCTCCTTCTAGCATTCTTTAATACAGCTGGGTGATCCCATAGCTCTTTAGGTATGAGCTCTAATGCCGATTCTATCAATATTATGTTAAGAATCAATATCTGGTCATCCTCCATTAGCTAATGAGTTTACACAGTTATTAACTATATCTTATCACAGATAATTAGGGATAATTAATTTGAGTAAACGTAGAAAAATACTAAGAGACATTGCCATACAGCGAATGGTACATCTCTATAAACAAGCATTATCAAGATTGCGAAAAGGAGAAAAAGATCTTGCTAGAAGGTATATCGAGATAATAATTGATATTAGTAGAAGAACAAGAGTAAAGCCGCCTAGATATATCAAGAGAGGTTTTTGTAAGAAATGCCATATACCCTTAATACCCGGGTTAACAGCTAGAGTACGTATACAAAGTGAAGGAAAAGGATCTCGAGTGGTGGTTACATGCCTAGAATGCGGATGGATAAAAAGATACATGATCAAGGCACGTCGACAAGAGAGTTAATTAAACGTAAGAGAGCTCAGAGTAGGTGTGATGTAAATATTGGGAAGAAGGGTGTTACAGAGCAAGTATTGAATGAGATTAAGAGAAGGCTTGAACTAGAGAAGGTTGTCAAGGTTAGAATACTTAAATCAGCACTCCAGGTAACTGGCATGGATAGACGTAGTCTTGCAGAATATGTTGCTAGACAATTAAATGCCAGACTAGTTGAAGTTAGAGGAAGAACATTTATACTAGCCAAGTATGAAGGAGAGAGGGATGAAAATATAAAATATGAGAATAAATCTAAAGTAGTCAGGTTTAGCGAGGAGGGTGGCTAGCAAAATGGTTACAGCACTAGAAGTTCCAGCAGATATGCTCATCAAAAGACTTGCAGAATACTTGAAGAATAGAGTTCCTGCAGTAAAACCGCCCACGTGGGCATATATGGTGAAGACGGGTGCACATAAGGAGAGGCCTCCACAGGATCCTGACTGGTGGTATTATAGGGCGGCATCTATATTAAGAAAATTGTATAAGAGTGGAGAACCTATTGGTATAGAGACGTTTAGGACTATATATGGTGGTAGAAAGAACTATGGTGTTGCACCAGAACATTTCGTTAAAGGCAGCGGCAGTATTGTGAGAAAGATCCTTCAGCAATTGGAAAGAGCAGGATTTGTCAAAAAGATCCCTGGTAAGGGAAGGGTTCTTACACCTGCAGGAAGAGCGTTATTAGACAATATTGCATATCAAATACTTAGAGAGCTAGCTAGGGAGCGTCCCGAGCTAGTAAAGTACCTACCTCCTTCACACTGGAAGAGAGGTGGTTAATAAGTGTCATATGACGAAGAATTAGAGGCTATTAAGCAGAGAAAGCTAATGGAGCTTCAAAGAAGGCTTCAGGAAGAAGAAAGACGTAGGCAAATGCAGTTACAAAAAGAAGCTCTTTTAAGATACATATTAACACCTGAAGCTAGAGAACGTTTAGCTAATCTTAAACTTGTTAAACCAGAACTTGCCTCGCTTATAGAGGATCAATTGATTGCATTAGCTCAAAGTGGTAGAGTCAAGGTTCCCATTTCTGATGAGGTTTTAAAACAGCTACTTATAAGTATCTATGAGCAGACACATAGAGAGACGCGTATTAGAATTAGAGAAAAATAATGAGGTATGATAATAATGGCCCGTAACAAGCCATTGGGTAAGAAGCTTAGATTAGCTGCTGCATTACATAGTAATAAACCTGTTCCAATATGGGTTACAATAAAGACCAGGCTTAGAGTTAGAAGAGCTTTTAGGCTTAGACACTGGAGAAGAACAAAGCTAAAGGCATAAGGTAACGAGACTAGTTAAGGTGATGGTATATGTCTGAGCAAGTTACACAACAAGCTAGAACATATGTTATACCTCTATATAGAGTCTATTGGGGTCGTAGAAAGAATAGAGCTAAGAGAGCTATTAGGCTCATAAGAGAATTCGTTAAAAGACATATAAAGAAGGCTGAAAGGATAGTCATAGACAATAAGGTTAATGAATACGTATGGAGCAGAGGTATCGAAAAGCCTCCTAGGAGAATTAAAGTATCGGTGTTATTTGATGAGAAAGAGAAGATAGCCAGAGTTACATTAGCGGAAAAATAGCTATTTAGATAACAATGGTCTGGTATTATGTTATTAAATAGGCTGAGTATCTTAGGAAACCCGAATATTGGTATATACATTTTTGCAAATGATAAAATAGCTCTTGTTCCACCAGGACTAACTAGTTCCGAAAAAGAAGTCATTACGGAAACACTTAAAGTAGATGTTATTGAGACGAAAATAGCTGGTACAATAATTATAGGTGCTCTTGTAGCTGGTAATAATAATGGGATAATTCTCCCAAGAAACGTTCTTGACGAAGAGTATTTTAACTTAAAGAATGCTTTAAACAAGTATGGTATCGAAGTATATGTTTCTAGTTCAAAAAATACAGCTTTAGGCAACATAATCTTAGCTAATGACAAGAAATGTATTAGTGGCGGGGTTTTAGAGAAGAGCGAGATAAATGCTCTTAGAGAAGTCTTAGGAGTTGATATTATTGAGAAAAATATTATGGGGCTTCCAATACCTGGTTCACTCGCTGTTGTAACTAATACCGGAGGAGTAGTTCATCCAGATATTTCTGACGAAGAACTAAGCTTTCTCGAAAATACTTTTGGAGTACCTTTTGAGAGGGCGTCAGTTAATTCTGGAGTACCATTTATAAAGACCGGTTTAGTAGCCAATAAATATGGTGCGCTAGTAGGCGAGTTAACAACTGGCCCCGAGATAATGCGTATCCAAAGAGGCCTAGGTATTGGTGAAGGTGTATGAGTAGCGAAGTAAAGATCTATAGGATCGAGGGGTTAATGCTTATAAGTCACGACAGGAATCCTACGTGGCAAAAATTCGTAAAAGAAGTTACGGCTCTCAAACCCGAGCAAGCTTTAGAGAAAATATACTCGCTATTAGGCAGTAATCATAAATTAAAGCGTAGACATATTAAAATACTGAGTATTAAAGAAATACCGCCTGAAGAAGCTCAGGATCAAAAAGTACTCTATTTACTTGGCTTAACGAGGTTTGTTAAGCATTGAGTAAAGCGCCTGCAGAAAAACAAGCTAAACCCCAAGTAGTCAGTCTTGACACCATATTAGCTAAGATCAATGAGTTAAGAGAATATATAAATATATTGCAAACACAGGTAAATTCTCTCACACAAGAATTAACTGAGCTACAATTAGCTTTATCATCAATGAAGAGTCTCCAGGAAATATCTAAAGACACAGATATACTGATCACTCTTGATAGACTTGGCGCGGTTCTTGTTCCAGGGAAAATAGATCCTTCATGGAAGGATCGGATCCTAGTCAATATAGGTAAAAACTATTATGCTAAAGTAGGGCCTGAAATCGCCGAGAAAATATTATCGCGTAGAATAGGTTCAATACAAAATATTTTACGTTTGAGACAACAAGAATTATCTAATGCAGTTAATGAATATAACTATCTTCAACAATTAGTGGCTACAGCCATATACCAGCAACAAAGACTTCAAACAAGACAAGCTTCAGGAGAACAACAATAACCATTAATTCTTCAAATAGTTTGGCTTGTTTTGGTGAAGACTTTTGTTCAAAAAGCTAAGGAAGGCCTTATCTATATTTGTTGAAAAGGCTTCAAAAGCACTATTTTCTAGACGGGAATTAGAGGACATTATAGAGGAGCTAAAGATCTCATTAATAGAAAATGATGTAGCTTTTGGTGTTGTCGAAGAACTTTCTAGTAAATTGTTAGAGCTCGTCAGAGAAGATAGGTTGAAAAATAAAGAAGATCTTGTTAAGCACTTAAGGGATCTCATACATGATATATTTAGAGAAGCGGGATGGTTTGATATTATTGAAGAAGCTAAGAAATTCAAGCCCTATAAGACCGTATTCTTGGGAGTTAACGGTGTTGGCAAGACAACTACTATAGCTAAGTTAGCTAAACTGTACCATGATAAGGGGTTTAAACCATTAATGGTTGCTGCTGATACTTTCAGGGCTGGTGCACAAGAACAGCTACGTATCCATGGAGATAGACTTGGCTTACCAGTATTCATGGGCAAGTATGGCGCTGATCCTGCTGCAATAGCATTTGATTCAATCGTTTTTGCCGAGAAAAGAGGATACGATGTTGTGTTAATTGATACAGCTGGAAGAATGCATACCGATATAGATCTTATTGAGGAACTGAAAAAGATTATTAGAGTGGTAAAGCCTCATAGGAAGATACTTGTTGTAGATGCTTTGACAGGTAATGATGCTATCGAGCAGGCTAGATTTTTCAATGACTATATTGGTGTAGATGGTGTTATTGTCACAAAAGTTGATGCTTATGAGCAGGGAGGGGTTCCATTGAGCATTGTTTACGAGATTAAGAAGCCAGTAATATTTATTGGTGTTGGACAAGAATATAAGGATATAAAAGTATTCGATATCAGAGAATTCCTTGACAAGATATTGCCTCTGTAAACGTAAACGTATGTAAAGAGAGCGAGAGTGGTAACATGGGGTTTAGAGAAATTGTTGACTCATGGCGTAGGATCATAATGCTTGCTAGAAAACCTGATAGAGAGGAGTATCTACTTACGTTGAAGATGGTGCTATTAGGACTAGTCATTGTTGGAGGAATATCATTTATTATTAGGGTAGCTTTTATATTATTCATATTTCCGTATCAAGGAGGATGATCCTATTGGCTACCGTAAAAACTAAGCCTTCGGTATTCTATGCAATAAGGACTGTTGCTGGAAGAGAATTAGATGTGGCATTGATGATGGAGAATAGAGCTAAATCTATAAAGCAGCATCTTGATGTTAGGTCTATTATAGTTCCCCCAGAGATTAGGATACGTCATTATAGAGGCTTCAGGAGTCCATGTAGTATACCCCCTCATTAAGGATATTAAATATGTTAAAGGACGTGCTTTTGGTATAATAAAGTTTGAGGAAATAGAGAAGCTTGTCAAACCTAAGCCGATTATTGAAATGATTAGAGAAGGAGACATTGTAGAGATCATTGCAGGACCATTTAGAGGTATGAGAGCTAAAGTTATAAGTGTAAATAGAAGCAAAAACGAGATAACAGTAAATGTAATGGAGTCTGAATTTCCATTGCCAATAGTTATCCCAGCAGAGTTTGTAAAGCCTATGAGGAGGAGTGAGTAAGCATGGGTAAAAAGAGCGTCAAGATCCTAGTTGAGGGCGGTAAAGCAACACCAGGGCCACCTATAGGCCCAACATTGTCTCCACTAGGAGTAAATGTTATGGAAGTTGTAAAAGCTATTAACGAGGCTACTAAGCAATTTGAAGGATTAACTGTCCCTGTAGAAGTAATTATTGATACAGAAACAAAGAAGTTTGAAATCAAAGTAGGAATACCTACAACAACAGCCTTACTATTAAAGGCTGTTGGAGCCAAGGAACCCTCGGGAGACCCTGCGCACAAGAAGATCGGTGACTTACCTATAGAGAAAATTATCGAGATAGCATTAATTAAGAAGCCGCAGTTAACAGCAAAGACATTAAAAGCGGCTGTCAAAACAATCCTAGGTAGTGCTAGAAGTATAGGAATAACAGTTGATGGTAAAGATCCCAAGCAGGTTATTAAGGAAATAGAAGAAGGTGTTTACGATAGTGTATTGGCAAAATACGAGCCTGAATGGGAGAAAGAGAGCGAAGAAACATAAGGAGGGATGAAGTATGCCTGTAGTTTCTAAAGAAGAGCTCGTAGATGCTATCAAGAAGGCAATTGATAATAGTGTTAAGAGGAAGTTTAAACAAAGTGTCGAAATGATCATAGTACTGCGTGATGTGGATCCTAGAACTCCTGAAGGACGTATTAGAGAGACTATATTCTTGCCTAAAGGAGTTAATAAGGATGTTAAAATATGTGTAGTAGCTGATGGTGAGATGGCTATAAAGGCTCGTGAAGCTGGTGCGCACAGAGTTATTACTCGCTCAGAGTTGCAATCTATCGACAAAAAGACGGCTAAGAAAATTGCCCAGGAATGCGACTGGGTTTTGGTTAGGACAGATTTAATGGCTTTTGCTGGTAGGATTCTAGGTCCAGCTCTAGGACCCAGAGGCAAGATTCCTGTACCCGTCCCCCCTACAGCAGACATAGTGTCTGTCATGAAGAGATATGAGAGGGCTGTATTAGTCAGAACAAAGGATCAGCCTCAAATAATGTGTAGGATTGGTACAGAAGATATGGATCCTGAGGACATAGCCGAAAATGCTCTTGCTGTATTATCAAGCGTGGAATCTAAGCTTAAAATGCCTTCACATAATATTGCTAAGATAATAATTAAAACCACGATGGGTCCACCTATAGAAGTGAAGAGGAGGTGAGTATAAGGTTATGGCGTTACAAGTCTTTAGGAGAGTACCTAGGGCTGAGAGAATACCTGAATGGAAGATTAAGGAAGTTGAGGAGTTAACCAACTTATTTAAGCAATATAAAGTATTCGCTATAGCTGACTTGCAAGGACTGCCTACAGCTCAGTTACAGCAAATAAGAAAGCGATTAAGGGGTAAAGTATACTTCCGGGTCTCGAAGAATACTCTTGTAAAGAAGGCTTTAGAGAAAATTGGTATAAAAGATGAAAAAATATTCAATGTTCTCCAAGGACAAAACCTATTCATATTCACGAATCTTAATGCTTTCGAGCTATACAACTTGCTTGAAAAACACAAGACATATACATTCTATAAGCCTGGCGATATAGCTGATAAAGAAATAGTTATTCCAGCAGGCAATACCGGCTTATCTCCGGGACCAATTTTAAGTACCTTCAGTAAACTAAAGATCCCAATTAGAGTCCAGGGTAATAGTGTCTGGGTTGCGAAAGATACTGTTGTAGCTAAGCCAGGCGACAAGATATCCGGAGATCTTGCTAGCTTGCTGCAGCGTCTAGGTATCGCACCCAAAGAGATAAAGATCAAGCTTAAGGTAGCATATGACAATGGCATACTTATTCCAGCGGGCCAATTAAAACTTGACCTAGAGAAGTATAAGAGCGATATAATAACAGCGTATACCAATGCGTTAAAGATTGGTGTTGAAATAGCTTGGCCCGTACCACAGATATTAGAGCTAAGCTTAAAGAAGGCATTCATTAGAGCTCTAGCATTAGCCACAGAAATAGGGTTCGTAACTCCTGAGACAGCACAATATGTGTTTGCCAAAGCCATAGCTAAGGCAATGGCTCTAGCGGCGGCAGTATCGGAGAAAGCACCTGAATTAGGGCTAAAAGTAGCTGCACCAAAGCCGGAAAAGCCTGCTGAGGAGAAGAAGGAAGAGAAAGAAGAAAAGAAGGAAGAGGAGAAGGCTGAAGAAGAAAAAGAAAGTGTTAGTGAAGAAGAACTAGAGGCTGGTCTTGGCGCGCTTTTCGGCTAATTTTATATTAGGCGTTTTATAATCTTTAACATAAAAATTTAAAACACCCTATACCACTAGTTTGAATCCACGATAGAAGAGTAGGTATCAAGAGGGGTGATGAGGTATAGAATACATTTACGCATCTCTACTACTTAAAGAAGCAAAAAAAGAGATAAACGAAGAAAACCTTAAACGCGTACTTGAAGCAGCTGGTATTAGTATCGATGAAGTAAAAGTAAAAGCTCTTGTAGCAGCACTAAAAGAGATCGATATCGATAAAGTATTAGAATCCGCTACACTACCATTAGCTGCTCCGATGGCTGCTCCGGCAGCTGCTCCAGCTCCTGCTGAGGAGAAGAAGGAAGAGAAAGAAGAAAAGAAGGAAGAGGAGGAAGAGAAGAAAGAATTATCTGAAGAAGACTTAGCGAGCGGACTAGGAGCTCTCTTTGGCTAACTAGCGAGGTAGCTAGCTTTGAATACAAGACGTGAAGAACCAGAATTTTTCAATGAATTCATGAAAACTCATGATTATAAACCGTTTATATGTCGTAAATGTGGAGCAAGATTTTGGAGTCTAGTACCTAGGGAAACAGATCCCGATAGACCATGTAGTAAATACGATTTTCTATATACTGAGTACCCTAAAGTGCCCAGGCTCACGCTTGATGAAGCTAGATCAAGGTTCATAGAATTTTTTAAGAAAAGAAACCATGAATATATGGATCCCTATCCAGTATTGGCTCGTTGGAGAAACGATCTTTATCTAACGATAGCTAGCGTTGTAGTATTCCAGCCTGCAGTAACAGAAGGCATTACTGACCCGCCATACAATCCCTTGGTATTAGTACAGCCTTGCATAAGGCTTGAAGACATAGACAATGTTGGTCTCACATTTGGTAGACATCTAACATCGTTTGAAATGGCAGCACACCACGCATTTAATATCGGGTCTAGGGAAGTCTATTGGGTCGACCAAATGCTTGAATATAGTTTCGAGTTCTTTACAAAAGAGCTAGGGATTTCTCCAGAACGTATAGTATTTAAGGAATCTTGGTGGGAAGGAGGAGGTAATGCTGGCCCTTGTTATGAAGTAGTTGTTGATGGACTTGAGTTAGCCACACTAGTTTTAATGAAATACAAGGTTATAGATGGGAACTATGTTCTTGGAAATGTAAGAGTTGTTGATACCGGTTATGGTGTAGAGAGAATTGCATGGTTCTCGCAAAGAACTCCCACAGCTTTTCATGCAATTTATGGAAGGCTTGTAGACAAGTTTAAGGATGTTTTGGGAATTGATGAACCACCTTATGATGTTTTGAGGAAAATTGTTTATGAGACTAGTGATATTGAAATAGGATCTATAGATGAACTAGCATTAGTCCTCAAGAAACTAGGTTACTCAGAATACATCGACTCCATTAGGAAGTCAATATACATGTATACATTACTAGACCACACAAAAACTCTTGGTTTAATGCTGGCTGATGGTATTGTGCCATCGAATTCTGGCGAGGGATATCTAGCTAGACTGGTATTAAGGAGAGCGTTAAAGACACTTTACACTCTTGGTTTTAAAGGCAGTGAATTAGTAGACGTAATATTAGAGCTCATGGATAAGCAGATAGATTACTGGAGAAATAGTTATGTATATGCGAAAATGGTTGATAACAGAGATTATATAATGGACGTTGTTGAACTTGAAGCAAGAAAGTTTGTTGATACTATAACAAGAGGACTTAAACTGGTCGAGAAGATTATTAGGAGGAAGAAGAGGCAGGAATTAGATGATCTAATACAGATCTATGATTCTCATGGAATACCTCCAGAGATACTGGCAATCAAGGCAGAGGAACTCGGTGTCAAGATTAATATTCCTCCAGACTTCTACTCAATCGTTGCAAAAAGACATGCAGCTCCCGCCAAATTAGAGAGAGGGAAGGAAGTTGAACTGCCTAGAGAGATCAGTGAATGGGCTGATGAATTTCCGGAAACTCAGAGGATCTTTCATGAAAACCCATATATTTCTACAATAGATGCGAAGGTTCTTGGTGTGAAAAAGAATTATGTTATCTTAGATCAAACCATATTCTATCCAAAATCTGGTGGGCAAGATAGCGATACTGGGTATCTTATTCTACCAGACGGTGTTAAGATAAGGATTGTTGGTGGATATAAGACTGATAAAAACGTTATTGTTCATGAGGTTGAAAAGGATCTGGAAGGCGTTGTTGAGCCTGGGATGAATGTTAAAGTAGTTATTGATTGGGAGCGCAGGTATAAGTTAATGAGGCATCATACTGCAACACATATAATTCTTGGTGCAGTGCGAAAAGTCCTCGGTAAACACGTATGGCAAGCGGGTGCTGAAAAAACTATTGAGAAAGCTAGGCTAGATATAACTCACCATAAAATGCCCACGAAGGATGAAATTAAGAAGATTGAAGAACTAGCTAATAAGATTGTTAATGAAAGAAAGGATATTAAATTCCATACGCTCAAGAAATTTGATGCCGAAAAGAAGTATGGTTTAAGGATTTATCAAGGTGGAGCAATTGTTGCCGATAAATTAAGGATCGTCGAGATACCTGGCTGGGACGCTGAAGCATGTTTTGGAACACATTTAAAGAATACTGGTGAAGTTGGAGGCATAAAGATTATTAATGTAGAAAAAATCCAAGATGGGGTTATTAGATTAGAGTTTATAGCTGGTACACGTGTTGCAGAATACGCTAGCAAGCTAGAAGAAACTATTGATGAAGTCGCTAGAATTACTGGTTCCCAGGCAACACAAGTTATTGAAGGAGTTAAGAGGCTTAGAGAGAACTATGAAGAAGCAAAGAGGCTTGTTAAAGAATATCGTGAGCTAGTTAAGAATAATATCTTAAAGACTATTGATACAAAAGCAGTTGAGATATGTGGCTTAAAGACTATTGTATTGAAGAAGGATATAGATGATGAACAACTATATAGAGAGCTTGTTGAAGAACTTGTTGATAGAAAATACGCAGTAATATATGATAACGGAGCAATACTGGAGATCGCAATAGATCCTTTGTTGGCTAGAGAAAAGAATATAGACTTTACAATAATAGTCCATAGACTCCGCGAAAAATACAGTGTAAAGGGAGGCGGTAAAAGAGACCACGTTACGATGAGATATAGTGGCGATGTAGACAAGATTATTAATGATATCATATCGTCAGTAAAGGAGATGGTTGGTTGCGAAGAGAAGTAATTGAAGCGGCTAGAGACTATAGGTATTTACTTGACAGAGGATACCCTGTAAAACTCGCATTAGATACAGTATCATCTAAATACATGTTGTCTAAAAAGGAGAGGCTTTTACTATATAGATGTGTTCATAGCTCTAAAATAGCTGGGTTGATACGTTCAAAGACATCTATTCCCCCAGAATACTCGAAAATAATAATTGATGGCTTCAATGTCTTTGCAACGATATATACTGCCCTCAAAGGAGATCAAGTGTATTTATGTGATGATGGTATTATAAGAGATCTTTCTGGACTACATAGTAGGATTGCTATTTCTCTAGACAAGAATATATTGTGTAAGATACTAGATTTTGTTTCAGATATTATTTCTTTAAGAAATTATGATGTATTAATAGTTCTTGACGCTAATGTTACATATAGTGGCGAAACAGCAGCCTATATGAGAAAATATTTTTCGAAAAAAAGACTTAGCATAAAGGTAAACGTAGAAAAAATGGCCGATAAATCAATTATAATGAAGAAAACTAGTGCATGGCTATCAAGTAGCGACATAATAATACTGTTAAATGCCGAGAAAATATATGATCTTGCAGCAGAAGTTATAAGAAATCATATGCCGAAACAAATAGTTAAAATGCCTCTATAGAATTAAGATTTAAAAACATACGAACACATCAACTAATACAGAACTGGGCCCGTCGCCTAGCCAGGATAGGGCGCCGGCCTTCTAAGCCGGTACTCCGGGGTTCAAATCCCCGCGGGCCCGCCATGCTCATAAGCCCTCTGTCTTATATAACAATTCGATGTATATGTTCTCGTAGTTTAGGTAATAGTCACTCTTGATCTTCTTAATGCTTCAGATAGAAGATGCGTTACTTCCTGAAGATAAAGCTTCATTAAGATAATAAGTTCATTCAGTTATAAGCAAAAAAGTTCAATAGTATCCATAATATCTATGAAGAGAACACATACATACAGTATTTAATTAAACCTACTTATGCATAATTAGATTTTGGGCATGCAATTAAGGATATCGTCATTTAATGCCTACAACAGTGTTCAAGATGCCATATTTTACCAAATATTTACTGCTGTAATGTATAGGAGCTATCTTGAAATAAATACCGTTTGAAGAGTTTTGAGCCAATAACTCATTTGTGGAGTCATATTAGTGACTGTAAGCCTTCTTGATAAAACTTATATGGAACAATCGTATTTACTTAGGAAAGAGGTTTTGAACGAGTATTTTCAGGGATTGTTTAGTGAATTGGCGTGGAATTATAAAAGCCTTAGGAAGCTTGAACGGTATTTTAGGAATATTGATGTTAACTGTTCCTATAACTGACGTAGCTTTAGGCTCACCTGTATCATTTCCGTTCCTTTATGCTAGTATAATTTTGATCTTGATAGGTATTTTCTCTAGTGGAATAGAAGCAAAGCCTTTATCTCTTATAGATAGTCTGGTTGTAGTCGCGATAGCATGGCCAATGATATCTATTGAAGGAGCTATAGTGTTAATGTACACCATAGATATACCATTTATTGACGCATTGTTTGAGAGTGTTAGCGGGTTCACGGGAACAGGATTTACTGTACTCAAGGGATTGGATTACATGAAGCCTTCGATAAACTTCTGGCGTAGTTTGATGCAGTGGAGCGGTGAACTAGGTTTCGTAGTATTTGCTATGGTGATATTTCCATATTTCTATAGGATTGGAAGAGCCGTTTATGGTCTTGAAAGACCTGTAAAGATAGAGACATCATTCTACAAGACAGCTGTTAGTTTAATCAAAATATACATAACATTGACATTAATAGGTCTTGTTTCCTACGTATATACTGGTATGACGTTCTATGAAGCCGTAAACCATATCTTGACGACAATAGCTACTGGAGGAATGTCTACATATGATGCAGGTTACCAGGTAATATTTGATAGAGCTCCATTAACTTACATCCCGGTAATGATATTTATGTTTATTGGGGGAATGAACTTCTATCTTATAGCCAAGGCGTTTAAAGGTGAATGGGATGCATTAATCAAGAGTGAAGAATTTAAAGCATATTGGTCTTCAATGCTGATACTTGTTATTGCTACAACATTCTCCTATATTTTCGTAGAAAAATATGATGTAACATATTCTCTTATCGCAGCACCATTTAACCTTATATCAGGTATGACTACAACTGGGTATAGTATTGGATCTCTAGCCGTATTGAAGGATACTACAAAAGTTATAATAACGATCTCGATGTTTATTGGGGGAATGATGTTTTCGACGGCAGGAGGAATAAAGTCCATTAGACTTTTGATTGCTGCCAAGAAATTTAAAGACATAGTAGTTAGATCGATATTTTCTGCTCCGGTGGAACGATACATTACAGTTGATGGAAACATTGTTGACTCAGAAGATATTATGAGCGCACTAACTTTCATACTAATGCATGGAACAATAATACTTACTGGAGCTCTCTTAATGACTGTTTACGGCTATAGTTTTGTAGACACACTTTTCGAAGCAACATCAGCTGCTGGTTGTGTCGGACTAAGCGTCGGTATCGTTGGCCCACAAGCACCGTTTGGTGTTAAAGTAGTGATCATATTCTTGATGCTCTTAGGTAGGTTAGAGTATGCTCAATTGATCCTAGTACTCTCGCTTATCTATAGCAGGAAAATGTTGAGGATGTTGTATTGAGAAGATGATAGATTTTTAACCATAGAAGGTTTATATAGAAGGAGGAAGAATAGACGTGATGAACCAAATAGTCCATAAGACCTAGTGCATGGTGTTCCTAATTTGAGGATACTTATAGTTGGTGGAGGCGCTGTTGCTGAGGAGCTTTTATCAAGACTAGACTTAAAAACCCATAGTGTTATAGTTGTTGAAAAGGATCCTGAGCGGAGAAGAATTTTGAGCCAAAGATACGATGTTCAAGTCATTGCAAAAGATGCCACTGATGTAACCCTATATACTACTGATATCCGTATGAGCGATATTGATGTAGTTATAGCTTTGACTGGCCGTAATGAAATAAATTTGTTTGTTCTCGCTGTTGCAAAAATGTATAATGTGCCTTTTAGGCTAGCTAAAGTAACAGATTCTAGATTAGCGGAACTACTACGTAATCTTGATCTCGGGATACCGGTTTGCCAACCATCACTTGTAGCTTCAATAATATCAAACTTTCTACAAACATTACGTGAGCCATGGTATCTCGCATCATTAGGCGAATATAAATTATACTTAATATCATTAAGTGAAACCGATAGGGCAAGTGGACAGAAAGTAAATGACCTCGGCATACCAAATGATATCAAAATCATACTTATATTTGACGGCTCGAACATATATTACCCTAGTGAAGACACAGTCTTGGGACCGGGCTTTCAGTTGCTAGTATTAGCTAAAGCAAATATAGATGAAGTAATTAGGTATTTGAAGGGGTAAGCTTTGCCTCTTCCTGCTATACCTGCTATAGAAGAGATTTTTACACAGTATTCAAACATATTTATTACCATAATAATTATGGTTTTTGCAAGGATACTCATAGTTAGATTAATTAATTCTCTTTTCGAGCGTGGCGTATTTTCTGTTGGTACAAGAGTAATATTGATAAGGATAATTGATACAGCAGTTATAATGATAATACTTGCAACAATACTGCATCAGCTAGCAGCAACATATGCAACATATATTGTGATAGCTGTTTTTGCCGCTATGGTGCTAGTGTTATTCTTTTATGAAATTAAAGAGTTTACAGCATATATATCACTACAATTGATAAAACATATAAAAGGAAGAAACCTAGAGATCTATTTACCCGGTCATACTAAGCCCATTTATGGTAAAGTTATATCGATAGACCCATTATTCTCTACTATTGAAGACATATTTGGTAATAAAATCCATGTTGTGAACTCTCTACTAGTAAATGCTATAGTTAAAGAGCATACTCCTTCGATTATCTTGAGATTAACTCTAAGGCCGACTGCTAATACTAAACTTTATGACCTGATAAAAAGGGTTCATACTGTATTCGATGAGAGTAGGATCCCAGTATTTAGGATTCATGAAAACCAGATAGAGATTTCAAAAATCCAAGGAAACGTGATCGTGTTAAATCTTAATGTAACGCCTATATCAATGCCCATTAGGGTATCGGATATGATAAGACTTATTAACCACTTAATGGTGGCATTAAAAGAGTATGATCCGGAGATAGAGATTGTTAAGTAATAACTAGGCCTCGTAGATCGTAGAATGTTGCATCCCTGATCTTGGCTTTAATAACCTTACTAACAAGATCTTCATTAGCGTTTTCAAGAACTACAGGTATATAGTTAAATAATCTTCCAACGGGTCTAGGGCATCCTTTTTCTGTTACAATGACGTATGATGTGCTTCCAACGTATTCTCTATGTTTCTTTAGACAGATATCCTCCATAGTTTTTAAGATAACATGCATACGCTTCTTCTTAATGTGGGAAGGTACTTGAGGAAGTGATGCTGATAAGGTGTTTGGTCTAATACTATATTGTGCTATGTGGATTCTATCAAACTCTAGTTCTCGTAAAATATTTAGTGTAGCTTCAAAGTCCTCATCTTCTTCTCCAGGATGCCCTACAATAATATCCGTCGCAATGGTTATTCCAATAATTTTTCTTCTTAACTCCTTTACTATTTCTCTGAATTCATCTACAGTGTATCTTCTTCTCATAATTTTCAGTACTTTATCGCTACCACTCTGTATTGGTATGTGTAAGAATTTGTATACTTTAGGATTCTTTAAAGCCTCTATAATCTCATCTAAGATATTCCGCATTGTATCTGGGTTCATCATACCAATTCTTATCATGAACATGCCTTTTATATCGGTAATCTTAGCCACTAATTCAGGTAGTTTTTGTTTACCATAAAGGTCGATACCGTATGTTGCAGTATCTTGTCCTGACAACTCTATCTCTATGGCTCCTCTTTCAATAAGTTTTTTAGCATGATCTATTATTTTCTCCATTGGATAACTAACTAGTTGTCTTCTAGCATTCTTAACTATGCAGAAACTACAGTTGCCTAAACATCCCTCTTGTATTGGTATAACTGCTATCTTATCTTCTAAGACTAATCCAAGTATGTTTCTTTTTCTTTCCCCAGACAATAGTATCACTTTATCTTTAGACTCAACAGGAATCCATATGTTTTCAGTATTTTGTGGAGACACTAGGCTTGCTTCAGGTGCTAGTTTACTGACCAGGTATGGTTGAGCTTTAGCCATGCATCCTGCTATAATCAGCTTCTTCCCTTCATGCGCGAGTCTCCTTAACTCCAGTATTCTTTTGATCATTTTTTGTTCTGTATCGTATCTAACTGTACATGTATTAATGATGATCACATCTGCTTCATTAATATCGTCTACTATACTATGGCCTCTTTTTAGCAAAACTGTCTTCATTATTGCCGTATCTCCCTTATTCAGCGCACATCCATAAGTCTCTATGTATACTCGTGCCATGGTTTTAAATCACACTATTATATCTTGGTCGTACTTTGTCTAATCTGTTTAAGATAAAGAAAACACTATTATTAACTATTACTATAAAAGCATTATAGGTACCTATATTAACCTTAAAGCAATCTTGTTAATGGGGTGATGTTGTTGACTCCTAAGAGCATTAAAGACTATAGCTATGAAGAGTTACTGGATAGAGCACTTAGTAAATTACCAAAAAGAACTAGTAGTGGCGGGCCATTTGAGATACCTAGGGCTGATGTAATTAACGTTGGTACAAAGACTATTATAAGGAATTTTAGGCAAATATGTGATTGTCTTAATAGAGAAGAAAAGCTTATGACGAAATATTTTGTTAAGGAATTAGCTGTGCCAGGTTCTATCGATGAATCAGGTGCATTAATGCTTCAAGGAAGATTCTCTTCAGCAATAATCAACAAGCTTATTGAAAGGTTTGTGAAAACATACGTGTTATGTCCTACATGTGGAAGCAGGTTTACTGAGTTGAAGAGGGAAGGTAAAGTATTTAAACTAAAGTGTCTCGCCTGTGGTGCTGAAACTACGCTTAAAGCATACTGAATATTGCTACTTATTTAAGGGAGTTTACATATTATAATTTTGCATACACAATAATACCACTATAATGGTCTAGAGCCATGGCTGGTAAAGAATCAAACCTAGTATATGTTAAAGAGTTTGAAAGTAGTGGAGAGCTCATAGTAGCGGTATGTGATAGTGATTTGTTAGGTAAAACTATTAGTGATGATAAGATCAGTGTATATATTGACCCAGTATTCTATGGAGGTAGATTAATTGATATAGAGGAGGCTTTGAGGTTAATAGATAGATCTACTATTGCTAATCTCTTTGGCAGTAAAATAGTAACGGCTGCTATGGAGAAGGGGTTAGTTCATCCGGATTCTGTTATTGAGATAAACGGCGTGTTGCACGCCCAGATAATAAAAGTATTCTAGCCAAGGTGTATTTTAAATCATGACGAGATATTGTGTTAAATGCGGAATCTTAGAGACTGAGGAAACACCATTAATTAATGGTTATTGTCCAAAATGCTATCTCGAGTATAAAGGAGTTTTCAAGAAGACACCATTATTAGAGGTCATTTTATGTAGTAAATGTGGTTCATTAAGATTTAAAGGAAAATGGGTTTATACCCGTAGCCTAGAAGATGCCTTAGTAAGGATTCTTGAAGCCGATTATAAGAGATTTGTAAATGATGAAGTCGATAACTTGATAGTTGATAACATAACCAACATACATCGTATCAATAAGAACTATTATGAAGCATATGCCGAAGTAAATGCTAGTTTACAAAGTAAAACATATGTTAAAGGGAAGTATGCCGTAAGATTTAGGGTTGTGAAGACTGTTTGCCCAAATTGTCTCAAGAAAACAGGTAAGTCGTTTAATGCCATTGTACAAGTTAGGAGTGAGAGAGGATATCTAACCGAAGATGAAATAAACCATGTATACAATATCCTTATGGAGCCAGGTATCTCAGAGGATATCGTAGAGATTAGTGAGAATAAAAACGGCATTGATGTAAAGACTATGAGTCCTGTTATAGCTAAGAGAATTGCATCCATTATCACAAGGGATAAGGGGGCAAAAATTATTGAATCCTTTAAACTCAGGAAATACGATCCTTCTACAGGTAGAAGATTAGGTATAATAACTATTTCCGTCAGATTGCCTGCCATAAACATAGGAGATGTACTATTATACAAGGGAGTACCTGGAGTCGTTAGAGAGTATTCTGGTTCCAGAATTATCTTAGAGAAATTTGATGGTGAAATAATTAGGGTTAAAATGGATGAATATTGGAGTGGTGCTTTAGTGAGGCCGCATGTCGTTCTTGAAAAAGAGTATGTGGTTTTAGGATACGATAATACAACGATCTATTTACTTGATGAGGCTACTGGTGAGATTAAAGAGTATCCAAGGCAAATTAATTTATATTCCTTAAGAGAAGGTGATAGAGTTAGGAGTTATAGGATAGGAGACAAGATGTATATTGTCAGAATAGAGGGTGGTGATTAGCCTGCCTAAGAAGAAGAAGAAAAGAGGTATAGAGGAAGTTAGTAAAGAGCCTCCTATACCTGGTGAAGGAGAGGTTATTTGCGGCGTCATTAGACTTGTTGGCGGAGATCATTTGATAGCAAAATGTCTTGATGGAATGGAGCGTATGATCAGGATCCCCGGTAGGATGAGAAGACGTGTATGGATGCGTGAAGGAGACATAATACTTGTAGCTCCATGGGACTTTAATCCGAGAAAAGGTGATGTAATCTATAGATATGATAAAAGTGAAGTAGCAAAACTGATCGAGAAAGGTGTTATACCAAAAGAATTTCTTGACGCTTTGAGTGAGCTTATATGAGATACGAAGAAGAGTTTCCAGAAGTACCTATCGACTCCAGAGATCTTAAGAGGATCAAGGATAAGGATCTCTATGAGACAGTAGAAGAAGTTTTTGATACAAAGACTGTTATGACTATTTATGAGCTTATGAGAAGACGTGTTATCAAGAGAATGAATGGAGTCGTTAATGCTGGTAAAGAAGCGCGAGTATATCTTGGCTATGGATATAAGGATGAAGAACTTGCTGTAAAAATCTATTTGACTTCTACAGCGGAGTTCCGTAGAGGCATATTAAAGTACATTATGGGTGATCCGAGGTTTAGATATGTTCCAAATGATACAAGAAAGCTAATATATCTATGGACTAGGAAGGAGTATAGGAATTTAAAGAAAATGTATGATGTCGGAGTTAGTGTTCCCAGACCTATTGCTGTATTAAATAATGTCCTTGTAATGGAGTTTATCGGTAAAAATGGAGTCAGGGCTCCATTGCTTAAAGAAATATGGCAAGAGCTTAGTGAAGAGGATCTAATGTATATTTATGAACAAGTTATTGATAACTTAAAAAAGATAGTCTGTAAAGCCGGGCTTGTTCACGCAGATTTCTCTGAGTTTAACATAATGGTAAAAAACGATCTATCAATAGTCGTTATTGACGTTAGTCAAGCTGTTTCACTAGAACATCCAAATGCAATAGAGTTTCTAGATAGGGATATAAGGAATATTTATCGTTTCTTTAGAGAGGAGGTTGGGTTAGACATACCTAGTGTTGATGAAATAAAGGGTGAAGTATTCTCATGTCTGAAGAGAGAGGTAGGTTTATTCTAGGCGTTACAAGGCTTTATGAGAAAGTACCTCTTGACAGAATTGGTGTCCTAATAGGTCATGATGGCAAGGTTAAAGAAGAGATCATGAGGAGAACTAACACAAGGATCACTGTTGACTCACAGACAGGTACCGTGATAATAGAACCAGCCTCGCCAACGACATCGGCATTAAACCTCATGAAGGCTAGAGACATCGTTCGGGCTATAGCATATGGGTTTAGCCCTGAAAGAGCCTTTAGACTTCTAGATGAAGACCAAGTACTGATAGTAATCGATCTCAAGCAATACGTTGGCGATAAGCCTAATCATTTACAAAGAGTTAAAGCCAGGATTATTGGTGAAGAAGGGAGAGCAAGGAGGACTATTGAAGAAGTCACTGGTACTTATATCTCTATCTACAGGGATTATGTTGCAATTATAGGTGATTTCGAGTCTGCAAACATAGCTAAAGAAGCCATTGAAATGCTTATACAAGGTAGGCAGCATTCAACAGTCTATAGATTTCTCGAAAGAGAAATGTTTATGGAAAAGAGGCGTAGAATGAGAGAACTTTGGAGAAAAAGAATACCATAGCCCCCTCATGATGCGGGCCTTATCAGCATTATTATATTCAGCAAATTAAACCCGGGTTCCCTCTTCATCGGGGAGCTCCGGTTTTTATCTATCTACATCTTTACCTAAATAATTGACTTATATTAGGCAGAATCTATTATTACTTCCAGTGTGATTAATAGTTATAATACTATTTGGTCTAAGAATCAAGATTGTTTTACAAATGTTGCCATATTGTTTCGGACGGGATTTTATATACATAAACTATGTTGTCATTAACGTCGATAACGGTTATTCAACAACCGATATAACATAGTTGCCTGACTTAGAGAGAAGAGTATATTATGGCGCCGGGGGTGGGATTTGAACCCACGACCACCGGGTTTCAATCCGCCAGGCTTCGAACCCGTGGGCGGTTAACAGCCCGGCGCTCTACCAGGCTGAGCTACCCCGGCACCATAGGCTGTAGCCATTTATTTCTAGTAATATATAGGGCTTTTAACCGTTTCTCATTTATCATTAAGAGCTGCTCTTTTTATATGTAGCATCATGCCTACCAGTATTAATGCAAGTGAAACAGCTAGTACGATCATATGTGGTGTTTTTGATTCTTCTACGCGGAACATGGTATTCACTATTGAGACTATTAATGAAATTACACCAATAATTATATAACACGTTCCTATTACCTTGGGTTGAGCTATCGATGTAAGACCATAGATTATAAGACCTAAGCCTACAATAGTCATTCCAGAACCAATCCATGAAAAATCCATTATCAGTATTCCATAGGCAGATACTACTAGACCGAGAATGGCCAGCACATAGAGAGTTACCTTGCGTATAATTGCTTTAGACAGTGACATCACCATTAAGCTATTACAGAACCACCTCCATATTATACTTTGCATTTACCGCTTAGCTTAACTACTGTAGCTATTAAATATTTATTAAGTCATTAAGAAAAATACTAACATAAAAAGGTGTTTAAATATGTCCATTTTATTCAAAGAGGTATTTGTGCCTACTAGAGGAGAAGCGATTGTTAGGGAAGAGCCAGTTCATCATGTTTCAGGAATCATGGGTTTATCGAAAGGTGTCGGCGGGACTCTGCTTGTAAGTAATAGGAGGGTTGCCTTCCTTAGAGAGACTTTAACGAAGATAGTATTTCGTAATGAAGAAATCCCTGTTAGACACGCATACGGAAACATAGGATATGAAAGGCTAATTTCAGTAAATGTCTCCGAAGAGAAGAAGCTATTCTTAAAACAATTATTTCTTGAAATAATTTATGAGACATTAGAAGGTCTTACGAGAAAAATAGTCTTTAAAACTAAGGATCCTGGCAACATAGCTAACGATATTAGGTATAATGTTACTGTATTTAGAAGTAAGAATTTAGGTGCGAATCTATTTCCTCAAAAAATATTCATGAACTTTGTTGAATTCCTGGCCGTTGAGAAAGCTGTTAAGCCATTACTCTATGATTCTGTATCGAGATGCATTGTTATAGGTACAAGCTATTTCTGTATAACAGATCTTGAATGGAATATTGAAGGATCAAAAGATATCCTGGATAAAGCGAAGAACTGGATCAACGAGTTTAGACATGCTAGAGAAAGTGAGAGGTGATAATCGTGTCCACAATACTAAGGCCTATTATTGAAGTTAAGCCTAAGAGTCTTGTTGATAATAGAGAGCCAAATCTAATTGAACAACCAGTAGGATTGCCTGAGAAGGAACAATCATTTACTGAACTCCCTCCATTATTTAATGCCAAGGAAGGATTTAGACTATATACTCACGCAAGTTTGATGCCAGTGGTATACACATATGATCGCGAGAGAGGCATTATTGTCGTAAGAGACATTTATAAACCACTGCCTTTTGGGTTATATGAGGTTAATAGTATTGGTGGAGAAAGAATAAAGAAAACTGCTGAAATAGGGATAATATACATAAATACATCACCATACACAATATTCAGTAAAGTAAGCGGAATATATAGTGGTTTTACAAAAGATTTCTACAAGATAACATTAAACATTGAAAAAATAAAAGTCAAGATCTCTGACCCCACGAAATTTGTAAACGAGATGTGGAAGCGCTACTATAGGTTTAATGAAGAAGTGATAAAGGATATTATTAATGAAACATTATTATCTAACCTGAAATACATGATCGTGAGTAAAGAATTCGAAGACATAGTGTATAGGTTGAATGAAATAGAAGAGTTAGCTAAAGAACTTCTGAGAAAAGAGCTAGACGAACTTGGTATTGATGTAATAAAGCTGAACCTGTCATACTCCACTACCGACGATGTTATTGAAACATTCTATTGGCATAGAAAACACGAGATTCCCGTAGAGTATGAGTATGTATTAAGGACATTAAACAAAATACCCGATAGTATTATTGATAAAGCCCCCGAGGTACCTGTCGTGATAGTGTTATCTATTCTGGCTCGTAAGGTAGAATTGCTTAACGATGTATTGAGAAATATTGTCACATTAAGTAGTGAAGAAATTGTAAAGCGAATTGTTGAAGCAGCTAAGCGTAAAGCTGGAGAAGAGACTAGTTCTTCTTCATCCACTTAGGTGGGTACAAGTTTTCTTTTTCAGCCATATTTAAAATATCAATAACTTCCTCATCACTAAGATCATGCCATTCTTTATAAGCATCGGCAACAGCATAAGGCGGGTTTCTGATATTAACTACCAAGACTTCATCTGCTTCTGAAGCAACTTTTATGGCGCCGTCACTACAAGCTGTTGGGGCAGCCGCTATTAGTTTTTTAGAACCAAGTTTTCGCAGGAACCTCAAGCCTGCTACCATTGTGTACCCTGTTGCAATACCGTCGTCGATAAGAATGACTGTATAGTTGTTTAGACTGGGATATTCTGTTGTTCCACGTATCCTCATAGTCCTCGTATATACGTATTCATGTACTTTTCTTGCAAGTTCCTGAACATATTCTTTATCATATCCGAGATATGTATGAGCAATATATTCATCATAGACGTAGTTTCCATCAATTGTAACAGCTCCAAAGCCTGCTTCAGTCGTCCATGGATAAAGAATCTTTTTGACTACAATAACATCCATTTCTACTTTAAGTCTTTTTGCAACACTATAGGCTACAGGTACACCGCCTGCAACCAGTCCGTAAACTATGACATTATCTTTTAAAATATCGATTTGACTCAACAGTTCAGCTAAAACAACTCCTCCATCAAACCTATCTTTGAAAACATATTCTCGCCAGCTCCAATTACTGCAATAGACTATGTTATTCAACTTCCTTACATCACATTCCATAATTAACTTCCTCGACTAAAACAATGCTTTATTAACCAAATCAGAGTGTTAGTACTATTTTCTCTAAGTGATATTTTTCTAAAAATCTCCTAAAAATACACTGAGATAGAGAATACTGGTACAAACATGGTTTAACGAGAGTATGTACAAGACTTTGGAAATATGGTTAAAGAAGCTATTCAAACATAGCTTGGGGCTCAAGGAACTATCAATATTTGGTCAAAAGGTATTCTAGCTCTAGTTTCTCAAAAGAAAACATAACATATTTGGGAAGCAGGCGTTTGCATGGCTTACTCTACGGGTTCTACAATAACGGCTGTACCATACGCTAGTATTTCTGCTGCGCCAGACATTACTGCTGTTGTAGCGAATCTCACACCTATAATTGCGTTAGCACCCATTTTCTTAGCTTTCTCGATCATTCTCTTTAAAGCCTCGTTTCTAGCCTCGGCAAGGAGTTCCGTATACTCCTTGATCTCGCCACCTGCTATATTCCTTAGAGCAGCCATTATATCGCGTCCTAAATGCCTTGCTCTCACAATGCTGCCACTTACAATTCCAAGTATCTTCTTGATCTTGTAGCCGGGTATGTGCTCTGTTGTAGACACAATAATCTCTGCATCCATTATAATCACCCTGTCATGGACTATATGGTGTTTTTAGGGCATGTAAATATTTGTTTACAACCTATATAACGTTTTGTTGGAAATATTTCTCTTACATATGCAATGACTGGTATTATTGTGGTCAGTGTTAATAAAGCAATTAAGCCTTCTACGAGCCATGGATTGTTCAAGTATGTGGCTATAAGTACGGCAACTAGGTCAAGTAATGTATGAATAGATATTGTTGCGAAAAGGAGTAACTTAATAGACTTTACTACGGCTATTGATGCAAGTAATGTCATGACAAGATGGAATACTATAGCTATGTTTCTCTTTATGGCTGCAGGGAAGAAGTCTATCCAATAATAGCCGTAGGTTGCTGAAGCCGTATGGACTTGTAGAGCATATATTATTATCGCCTCAGTTAACCCCCAACCCAATCCTATAGATGCAATAGAGTAGAAATTGCTCTCTCTGCTAATCCTATACTTTACTACAAAGTATCTCATAGTTTCTTCGAAAACCCCTGCAGCTAATGATGCAAAGAATATTCTAGGAAACATGTCAAGACTTTGTATAAAGAATAGTAGAGGAGTCCTAGCCAATAAGGCAATAAGCCAGCCAGAGCCTCCAAGTATAGCGTTTATCCAGCGAGTAAGCTTAGACCCCGACACCACGGCTAGGGCTATGAGGCTAGGGGCTATAGCTATCATGATAGGTATTAATATAGTGAGATCCAATATTGTACCCTCCTCACCATGTAGCTAAGATATAGTGGTTGCCCGTGCATGCCACCAAAACAACAAAAAACAACCTAAATACCATGTACGGGTTCATCCCGCCTTCTTGGTCACGCCTCCCCGCCTACGGCTCATCGGCTCTAGTATCTAGTATGGGGGGGAGAAAGCTATAAAAGCTATGGATCAGCCAAATGCTTTCAAAAATATTAAAAAACACATATAGCCCCAAACAACTCAAACACTTAAACAAATGAATAGTCTAGTGTACTATTTAATATTGCGTTAAGAAGATAACTAGTGGAGATAAAAATTGGTTGAGAGCAAGCAGATACTGTACAGCTTGGCAGCGGGGATAATAGCTGGAGTAATTGCTTCTATAATACTACTTGTGAAGTTTAGCGGAGTCTTTGACGAGTTTATGTATGAAATAATTTATCGTCAGTTATTGTCTGCTGGTTTACCTGAGGAAAAAGCTTTAGAAATAGCTAATACATCTATACAGGAAATTAAATGGGTCCACTGGCTAATACCCATAGGCCCTATTATAAACATGCTTTTCCTAGGTGCCATACTAGGCGTATTTCTGGACTTCCTGATCAAAAGACTCAGCCTAAAACCATATATTGCATCAATATTAGCAGGCTTGATACTAATATTTTTGCTTCAGTTAATACCCATGTTGATTATAAGTAAGCTATATGCTCCATGGCTTATCGAGTTATTAGACAAATACATAGGGATAGCAACCATACTAGCACCATCCATCATATATACGATAATACTGATACTATTCAATACAATAGAAGGCCCCTGGACAAAATGGGGAGAGGCAAAACCAGAAACATACTAAAGAAGGTGGGCCCGCGGGGATTTGAACCCCGGACCTCCGCCTCGTCAGGGCGGCGTCCTAACCAGGCTAGACGACGGGCCCATTTATTTTTTCTTCGTTTTCTCCTTGGGTGCTCTGGCTCTCTTTCTCTTTTATCAACTCTAGTAGACGGTTAATAAGTTTTAGTGATGGCCGCCTCTTACTGTTCTTTATCTTGTTCAAATAGTTCGACATGGATTTTAATCCGAGTTGGCTAGGTGTTATACCATATTCATGTATTAGCTCGATAAGAAGACGTGGGTTATTTCTCAAGGTTTTGGGATCTGGGTAGAGTAGGTGAAACCTATGGGGCTTAGATCCCTATTCAAACCCTGTTCTGATAACATGGATTTTTGCCTAAGGTCGGGGAGCTGAAACCAATTTTAAGATAATGGCTTTATAGAATCAGGGATCTTTCGGATCTTGCAAGGGAAAATACGTTAGCTATATGAAAGCAAAGACACTACATATAGCATGGGGACTGTCTCTACGTCAGTAGACTCACCAATATATACTTCGTGAGAATATCCCACATCAGAATACAATTCTATAGCAAAATCAAGCGCTTCAACACCTCCATATATGAAGTCTAAATTAATGCAAAGCCCTATTAAACTAGCTGCTTGAGCAGCTTTAGAGCTGATCTTGTCTAGTGTCTTTAGCAATGTTATGAACTTTAGTGCATCAATAGCAATATGGCCTGATCCATAAGTTGTTCTATTAATCATGTAGTAAGGTTCATATTCTTCTGTTTGAGTATACGGTCCCTTATATTCCCATGAGTCGGGGGATGGGATTGGTGTTTCGGGGGGGGGGTTTGTTCCTCCGTTTATGGTGCTTGGGTAGTAGTCTGTGATGTAGATGTATTCTTCGTCATAGTCTATGATTGTTCCGTCGCAGTTTGCGTGGACATGCCAGCGCTCATAACGATACTTAACATCCATCCAAACCCAGTAAGTTTCTCCTGTAGGAAACCCTCCATGTAGTGAACCTACTTCATTCTTAGATAAGCTTATATAGCCGAGTGGGGTCCATTCGGACTCTATAAACACATTTAAACGAACACCAATCTTCTTACCAACATACCAGAAGATATCGAGTGTCCCCCATGTTTTTGTGTCTGGCGATATTTTCGCTATGATTGTTTTCTTTGTTGTTTC
>Ga0180301_10000116_pt1 | contig 56005 bp, 64 predicted proteins | sample GuaBasSediGuay16_FD_121797 | JGI IMG/M metagenome (GOLD analysis project Ga0180301, IMG submission 121797) | Subseafloor sediment microbial communities from Guaymas Basin, Gulf of California, Mexico - Guay16, Core 4569-2, 12-15 cm | ecosystem: Environmental > Aquatic > Marine > Hydrothermal...
CACCGTTGACTGGCACAACAAAGAGGTTGTTTGCATTCCTAACTCTCCCGACCCAGTTCTTTTTGGGATTAGAGGTGAAGATATCTACGCAATAAAACAGGCTTTTGAAATCATTAAGACTGAGTTGTCCACAATCAGATAAAACCAAATAGAAAAAAACCACTAAATTTTTAAGCTAATGTTACAATTTCAAGTATGAAGGTCGTTTTATCCTACTCAGGCGGATTGGATACGTCTGTCTGCATCCCTTTACTCAAAGAAAAGTACGGTTTTGACGAGGTTGTAACTGTAACGGTTGATATCGGACAGCCTGAAGATGATGTGAAGAGGGCTGAAGAGAGGGGAAAGAAGTATGCAGATAAGCATTTCACGGTTAATGCGAGAAAAGAGTATGTCGAGATGTTGTTCAAGCTCATAAAGGCTAATGGGGATTATGAGGGTTACGTCTTAGGCACATCAATTGCTCGCCCTGTAATAGCTGAAAAGATTGTTGAGGTTGCTAAGGCGGAAAAAGCCGATGCAATTGCCCACGGATGTACGGGGAAGGGAAATGATCAGTTGAGGTTCGAAAATATATTCTACCAGTACGGTTTTAGGGTTATCGCTCCAATGAGGGAGCTTAATTTGACTAGAGAATGGGAGATTGAATATGCCAAACAGCACGGTATTGATGTTGGAGTTACAAAGGAGAAGCCATACAGCATTGATGAAAATCTGTGGAGTAGGAGCGTAGAGGGCGGTAAGCTTGAAGACCCATCTTACATTCCTCCGAATGACATTTATAAATGGACTGTTGATGGTAAGGATGAGCCTGAAATTTTGAAAATCGATTTTGAGAAAGGCATACCTGTTGCAATTAATGACGAAAGGATGGACGGATTTGAGTTAATCAAAACCCTAAACGAGATTGGAGGCAAACATGGGGTTGGAAGAACAGACATGATGGAAGACAGGGTTTTAGGGTTGAAGGCAAGGGAGAACTATGAACACCCAGCAGCAACAATACTAATCACTGCTCATAGGGATTTGGAAAAGCTTGTTTTAAGCAGGAGAGAGCTTAAGTTCAAAAAGTTTGTTGAGGAGGAGTGGGCTGAAGTCGTTTATTATGGATTGATCAACGATCCTATCTTCGATGCACTAAATGCGTTCATTGACAAAACTCAGGAAAGAGTGACTGGATGGGTTAAGGTTCGGTTGTTCAAGGGTAGTGTTTTGCCTGTAGCAAGGTATTCTGACTATTCGTTGTACGTTGAGGAGTTGACATCCTTTGACACAACAACGGTTGATCAGAAATTTGCTGAAGGTTTTTCAAGATTCCATGGATTGCAAGGTAGGTTATACAAGGAAATTATAAAGAAGTTGAAAGGTGATTAATTTTTGTTTTTTGTATTGCTTTAAAAAACAACAAAAGAATTATACTTATTAAACACCAACAATAATCGGTGGTTTAATGATGGAGGAGATTAGAGAATTGGCTGATGAGGTTTCAAAAAAAGCTTCGAAGATTGATTCTGAAAACGAGATGGATTTAGAGTTGCTAAACTTGGCTTTCCAAAAGAAGCTCATGGGCGTTAATGCTGATGAAACTTATGGTGGGCTAGGCAAGGGTTATGTAGAGTTGTGCATGCTTGCAGAAGAGTTGGGCAAAGCAAGTGGTGGCTTTGCCCACAGTGTAGTTGTACATCATATGGCAGTCGATGCTTTGAGGATGTTTGGGAGTGAGGAACAAAAGGAGAATTTTCTAAAGCGGTTAACAACCAAAGAGGTTGGAACATTGGCTATTACAGAACCAAAAGGTGGAAGCGATGTTGCTGCTTTGGAGTTAAAAGCTGAGAAGGATGGAGATAACTTCATACTTAACGGAAGAAAGACCTTGATAACCAATGCTGTTTTTGGCAGCATGTTTATAACTCTTGCAAAGACAGAAAACGGCATAACAGCTTTTGTAGTTGAAAAAGATAAGGCAAAAGGATTGGAGATCAAAAAACTTGAGCCATCGGGGATGAGGGGGAGCGGTTTGGCAAGTGTTGGGTTTAAGGATGTTGAAGTTTCCGAGGACAACATTCTGGGCAAGGAAGGAAAGGGGATGAAAGTAGCTTTAGCAACCTTATCGCCAAACAGAATACCATTTGCTGCGATGGGATTGGGGTTTGCTGAGAGATGCTTAGAACTGGCTGTAAAGTATGCAAAAACCAGAGAGGCGTTTGGCAAAAAAATATTTGACTTTCAAGGTTTACAGTTCATGCTGGCTGATGTTGCTACAGAAATTGAAGCAGCTAAAAGACTAATCTACTATTCTGCAGATGTTGCAAACAGAGAGGATGCAACTGTTTTGGGAGCTAAATGCAAACTGTTCATCGCAAAGGTTGCAAAGAAAGCAGCAGATGTGGCTGTTGAAATTTACGGCGGGCATGGTGTTTTGAGGAACAGTCCAGTAGATAGGGCTTACAGAGATGCCAAAATCTTGGATATTGCTGAAGGAACATCCGAAATCATGAAATTCGTTATAGCGAGGCAATTATGACATGATTCCCCCAAAAGAGTTCTTAAGAAAGATTAAACCCTTCTCTTTTTTGAGTGAAGATGAAATAGACAGGATTCTATCTGGGCTGGAGGTTGAAGTTTATCCTAAAAACAGCGTAATCTTTAAGGAAGGTAGGAAATTAGAACACGTTTATCTGGTTTTTTCAGGTTTAATCGGTCTTTTTGAGGGGGAAGAGTTAATAGATTACGTTTCAAGGGGAGAACTTGTTGGTGTAATCTCATCCATTTACAATACGAGAACGACGTTAACAGCAAGAGCCATAGAAGATACCGTTTGTTATGTAATTGACAAAAACAAGTTTAGGGAGGTCTTTGATAAAAATCCAAAATTTTCCTCATTCTTCTTGACGTTTGTTAGCAAAAGATTCCGCTCCTTCACGAATCTGGCAAGAGAAAGGGAAATTTTTGAAGAAACAACCTTCCTCACTGAAGTTGAAAAGGTTGTATCAAAAAAACCCGTTGTTTGCGGAATCGATTCGAGTGTTGAGGATGATGTAAAAAAAATGGAGGAGAACAAAGTTGGTTCGATAGTTGTTGTGGATGGAGAACAAAAACCGTTGGGAATATTTACAGATAACGATTTAAGGAGAGTTGTGCTGTATGGAAACAAATCTAAATCGATTGAAGGCTTCATGTCATCCCCGCCAATTTCAATTGATGCAAAAAAACCGTTGTTTGATGCTTACACAACGATGATAGACCATGGAATTGACCATTTAATCATCACAAACGATGGAAGAGTTTGTGGAGTTATAACAAGCAAAGACATTCTTTCCCAGCTTGAACCCTCGTCTTCCGTCTTGGCGTTGTACAGAAAATCGATTAAAGCCACAACAATAGAAGAATTGAAGATAGTCTTTGAAAAAATGAATGTTGCAGTTGCAAAAATGGCTTTAAAGGGTTTACACTTCTACGATTTGTCGAGAATGATCACCTCTGTGCACGATGCAATTGTTACCAAAACTATTGAAATTGTAAGCAAAGAGTACAACGCTAAAAACTTTGTTTGGATCCACATGGGTAGTTCAGGAAGAAGGGAGCAGATAATTGCTACTGATCAAGACAACGCAATAGTCCATGAAGGGGAAAACTTGCTGGATTTTGCAATGGCTGTAAACAACGCTCTCGCAGAGATTGGCATTCCCAAATGCCCAGCAAATTACATGGCATCCAATGAGCGCTGGAATGTTGATATTGAGAGTTGGAAGAATTACTTCAAGAAGTGGTTCAATGAACCAATCCCAGACCACATCAGGTATTTATCCGTTTTTTTGGATATGCGACCAATTTATGGAGATACTAAGCTTTACAACGAACTGTTGGAATTTGTTGAGGAAAACGTGACAAATCAAGCCATACGATTTCTCGCTTTAGATGCAACAATAATTGAACCTCCAATCGGAATTTTTGGGATAAAACACCTTGGTAGGGGTATTGATTTAAAAAAGTATGGAATCTACCCCATTGCAAACGGTGTCAGGGTTTTAGCCTTAGACAATAAGATTCTAGAGTTTACAAGCACTAAGGAGAGAATAGCTGAGTTGGTGGAGCTGGATGTGTTAAGCAGGGAGGTGAGTAGTAGTTTACTTGAGAGTTATGAATTTATTCAGGATTTAAGGCTTAAGCACCAGTCTAAAGCCATCGTAATGAGGGGAGGAGGAGATAACATTATAAGTGTAAAAGAGTTGGATAAACTCGATCTGCTTGTATTGAAGGAGTCTTTGAAGATCGTTTCATCCTTTCAGAAACTCCTGAAAAACAAATATGCTGTTGAGAGGGGATTGTAGATGAACGTCAGAGATGCTGAATTTTGCGTTATAGACTTGGAAACGACAGGTTTGGACTTGAGAAAAGACAAGATAATCGCATTTGCCTGTGTTCCGATGAAGGGGATGAAAATACTCGTCAACAACTCGTATTACACGCTAATCAAGCCCGAGAAGTACGAGATAAAGGCTATGAAGTACCATGGAATAAGTCAACACGATTTAAATGATGCCCCCACATTTGAAGAAATTTCGGAAGAGATTTTAACCAGATTGAAGGGAATTGTTGTGGGGCATGCAGTTGAAATAGACGTAGCATTCCTAAAAAAATACTTCAAAAAGGCTGGAATAAAGTTTGAAAGGCAAACTATCGATATAGCTTTGCTTGAAAAATGGTTGGGGGAAAGATTGGGAGAAAGAAAGACAAACGAAGATTTAACTCTGGATGCTTTAATCAAAAATTATGGATTGAAGGCAACATACAGGCACAACGCCTTGGCTGATGCTTTCTTTACAGCTCAAATATTTCAAATCCAGCTTTTAAAACTTTTAAAGTACGGAATCAATTCGGTTGACAGAATTTTGGGTATTTTGAGTAGCTGCAAACTTTCGAGATGTGATTTTATATTTTAGAATTGGATTAATGTTCTTTACCCTATAATTTACAATAACACCTACAATACCACTTAAAATAGAAAAATTTAAATTGTTAATTATTTATAGCTAAGATTGGTGATGAGATGCCTTGGCCTCCGAAGGTGTTTTGGGTAGGAGCGATATTATACTATGGCTTTACAGCGCTTTGCTGGATTGCAGAAGCGACTTCAGGGATTAACCACGTAGTTGGACTGCCGTTCTGGTATGCAGCGTTCTTGGGGTCGTTTGTGATACCGCTGGTGATGTCTATACTCTACTTCTACTTCCCGGAGAAGGCTGAAGAGGCGAGAGGTGGTGCCTGATGGCGACGGTAGAAGCTCCAGTTATAGGAATAACAGTGCTTTACTTTCTGGCCATAATCGTAATCGGGTACTATTCGAGGCAGAGATTGAAGAGTGCCACTGACTACTACGTTGCAGGAAGGCAGGTTGGCGCTGTTGTGAACGGTCTTGCTCTGGAATCAACTTATCTCAGCCCGGCATCAATGCTCGGACTGCCGGCATACGTCTTCATTATCGGTTATCCTTTCTGGTGGGCGATGGCAGCCATCATCGCAGGAATGCCAATTGCAACACTTTTGACAGCATCAGCGCTGAGAAAGTACGCTCCAACAAGCTTCGCTGATTACTATGCAGACAGATACAACGATGAAAGGCTGAGATGGATTGTTGGTATAGTTACCGTCATTGGTGCAGTGCTTTACATCACCCTCTCAATCGTTGGTATGGCCCTCTTCCTCCTAGCTATTGCAAAGGTGCCGTATATTGTTGGAATTGTCGTTGGAACGATTATAGTTATGCTTTACGTTGTCTGGGGAGGGATGATCGCAACAAGCTGGAATGCAGCCTTCCAGGCCTTCCTGATGACGGTTGCAGCTGTGATTGCTGCAATTGCCATCCTTGTAAAGCTTGGAGGTATTGACGGATTTTATGCAGCAGTTGCTGCAAACAATCCTAAATTCTGGAACACTCCCAGTGATCCTGAAGCGCCCCATCTGCTCAGCGGAACATGGATAGCTGTCATAGGATGGTTCTTCGTCTGGCATTATGGCTTTGCGACGATGCCCTATACAGTTGTTAGATTCTTCACAACCATGGACATCAAGACTGCGAGGAGGAGCATTTTCTGGTGTACGCTTGCAGCCGGTATATTCTACATGGCACTGGAGGTTATCGGTGCAGCTTCAAAGCTGATGATTGAAACCGGCCCAATGGGTGGAGAAGGAGCCAATGCTGTTGCGATACTGAAGAACTACATGGGACAGTACGGAGTTGGAGTCTGGACAGACTATTCGATGATTGCAGCGGTTGAAGCTCTACAGAATCCTTGGGTTCTCGGCATACTCTGTGCTGGCGGTCTGGCTATAGCTATGTCAACTGCTGCTGGCTGGGTCATGGTTGTCAACGTTCTAATGACAAGGGACTGGGGAGACATGATGCTGAAGAGCAAGTTTGCAAAGGAGAACCCCGTGTTGCTGGCAAGGATAGTATCGGTCATATTCCTTCTCGTTGGACTTGTGATTGCCATCAACCCACCCGGCTTAGTTCTTGACCTCTCAGGTTGGGCATTCGTTGTCATAATTTCCGCTCTTGGTCCGGGACTGGTGCTTGGTCTCTGGTGGAAGAGAGCAACAAGAGCTGCGATGTGGACGACTGCAATCGTCATGACAGTGCTGCACCTTTATGCATGGCTGAAAGCAAAGCTCGTTCTTGGACACCATGCCTTCTTCTTCCTCAACGACGTAATCTTTGGTAATCCAAAAGCATTAATAACTCCCCACCAAGTCTGGGCAATTCCAGTAGGCTTCCTACTGTTTATCATCGTATCGCTGATAACCAAGCCGGTTGAGGAGGAGGCAGTGCAAAAGTACTGTGTCGAACTTACGCAAGAAGTGTAATCATAACTTTTTTATTTTTTAATATGTGAGAGGAATAAAGACAAAATAAATTAACCAAAGAAGTCCATTATCTTAACCTGCCTCTTTACCTCATTCTCAAACAACGATTTAATCTCCAAATCAATTAGCATAAGCCTCTGTTTAGTGTATTCGGATACGTTGTATTTCTCAATCAGATACTTTGAAATTTCCAAGTACTTCTTAATCGAGCCTCCATGAACTGTTAAAGTTAAATTTCCACCACACTTAATGCACTTCCCAGCTAAAGGAATTCGTCTATACTTCTCATTGCACTTAACACACCTAAACTCCTGCCTTGAGAATGCCCTCAAATTCCCAATGATGTCTGGCAAGAAGTGAGTGTTGATGACTCTTTCAGCCACATCGTGCTCGTCAACAGCTATTGTTTTCTCGGCAACCTCCATCTGGGCTTTAACCTTGTCTTGCATCTTAGATAAAGACTTGTAGGCTGACTCCTTAACACCCAAGCCTATATCTTCCGTATCGTGGGTGAATTTGAGATTACAATACTTAAAATCGCCTTGCAACCTGTCTTCAACCCTCTCTATCAGATGCGTCAATTCCTTGGGATCGGCGTAGCTCAGCGTTGCCTCATAAAATTCGACTGGGTAACTCTCAACAACATCCATGTTGTGAACTTCACTGTCAACTTCCTTGGGGTCGATGATTGCCGTCAAAACTAAAGGAGCATCCATGTGCCCTCCTCTCTTATCTGGAAGGAACGACTTTGAGAAGTTTATTAACCCATCTAGGAGTAACATTACACAGTCTTCATCTCCATCACAATTCCTTCTCTTGGCAGCATGGAAGTATGGATGAGCGTAGCCAGCCAAAACGTCTGTATATCCAATAATTCTACCTAAAACTCCTGCTGATGTGTGGGGGGCTAAGCCAATAACCAAATGCCCAATCAAATCCTCAGGTTTTTCAGCATTGTAAAAGGGCTTTAGACCATAGAGTTTTACAAGCAAATCATCAATGAAATTCGCAACTCTAACCAAGTACTCGGCAGCACTCTTTGACAGGATTATGTCTTGGCATTTCAGCTCAACGATCTGATTCTCATTTTTAAGCTCGTTTCCCTTGTAATCAACACTGTATCCCAACTCTTTGAGTTTTTCAACAGATACGTTTATCTCCTTGGGCTTGAAGTGCGTCAATGGCAGATCTGTCATGTCATATCTAATCGTTCCGTCTTTGAACACACTTACTCCATGCTTAGCCCTCAAAATCCCCTTTTCAAGCCTTTCGGGGATTTTGTTTTTAGATGTCATTCCGATGACGCCCTTAATCGTTCCAAAAGTATCTCTTTCACCTAAGTTCTCTAAGGCTTTATCATACAACACCTTTAAATTAACCTTCCTCCTCTGATAGCCCTTTGTTTCACCTCCGCATTTGCAAATCTCGCTTTTGGTCTTGTTCTTGCAGTTCTGACATTGGTAGATTTGCTCAGTTAATCCTCCGCACTCACATCTAATCCAGAAATTAATCCTACCACATTCCTTACAAATCCTCGTTGCCAATTCAACGAAGATTTCACCCTTTACAGCATTATACGATGATGTGTGGTTTATTGCATTCTTGATGTCTCTTGTCTTACCACCAGCATGTCCCAATGGGAATAGAATGTGTGGTGGCGGACTCATCTTCCTCTCTTTAGCCTTCTCAGGTCTCCCCATTCTCGCCCCAATTCTTGTAGGCGCTTTAGCCCTAACATCCAACCCTGAAAGCTTGACAACCAATTCTAAAACATCCCCTCCATCACATTGCAAAATTGGCTTTAAATCGTAGTTTAAGCCTAAACACCTAACAAAAGCTTTCCATCGTTCAATAACAATTTTTCCGTCCCTAATTTTATGCTCCAACAACAACTTCTCTAAAATCTCTTTAATCTTTGCATCGTAGTCAATAACCAAGAAGGATTTTCCATACTTGCCTTCAATTTTTGCCTTAGGAATGGAATCTCTCAAATAGTTGTACTCCTCAACACTTATGTCATGCCACAAATACGTGTAATCGGGATGCAATGGAATGTTGTACTCGTCACACAGCTTTAAAGCCTCATCTTCGCCAATCTTTCTGTAATCTCCTTTTGGAATCTTGTGCTTGACTTCCTGAATCCACCACTCATAGACGTAAGATGATGGTAATAAAGGATGGTTGTTCTCTAAAAAGTCCCCATAGTTTATTAGAATCTCCCCAACATCCAAAACCTTGTCAACCTCATCCTTATACTTCATCGCATCCTTTATCGTGTTTATCTTTACAACATCGCCATTTTTTAGTCTTACAGTCGGACCTTCGATGCTCGTAACCGGCACAACCCCACCAGCTTTTCCTGGTAACTCAACCTTAAGTTGTGTGCCTATGGCTATGAAGTTGCCCAAAATTACCATGGTAGCTGGGTTAATGCCGACTGTTGCAAAGCCGGAGTTTCTCGCCCTCCCGTATCTCAGTCTAAAACCACCCTTTCTTGAAGGGTGGCTAAAAACTGGTCTTCCTGCAACTATATCTGATAGGTATTTATCTTTAGGTTTTGGTTTTGCATCCCTATCTTCTTTCACGCCCTTCTTAATCAACTTCTCCAACCACTCCCAGCCGTTTAATTTCAACTCATCAACCATCTTTTTGAGCTTCGGAGCTTTCAAAGCGACTCCTTCAGCAATAACCAGAGCCATTCCACCTCTAACCCTGTTCGTCTCAACCCTTGGAAGGTTTCGATAGCCAGAAACTTCAGCATCTTCAGTAGGTTCTCCATCAATGCAGATTGGGCAGTTGGAAACAATCAACCTTATCTCCTCATCGCTCGGCAGGTATTGTAGATTTGCAACTTTCTTGTACAACGGGATTTCCTCTATATACCTCAAAATCTCCTCTTCTGTCGGTTTAAACCTGTCCAATCCAAGTTTTCTTCTAACAAGATCACCAACCAAAACAGATATAACTTGTGCTGTGCCGCCCGCACTTCTTATTGGTCCTGCATAATAGATTCTTAAAAATTGGCTGCCATCAAAGTTTTTGTCAATCCTAACCTTAGCAATTCCTTCTATTGGGGCAGCAACAACACCTTCAGTCAAAATCGCTACTGAAGTTCTTATTGCCAAATCTATCAATTTTTCTTTATCGAATTCACCAAACTTACCATCAACAATCTCTCCAGCAATCTTAAAGCACATCTCCTCCCTTTCTACCCCCTTTTCCTCCAACTCAAGAATCCTGTTGGCTAAACCTTTTAACCCAATCAACTTTTCAACCCTCTCAGCCATGTTTCTTGCAATTGGAATCTCGACATCCAAAGATGGGTCGTATCCTTTACTCCTCGCAGCTTTTGCAATTTCGTAAGCCTCATTTAGAGCATCAAAAAGGGAGGAGTGATAATCTTTAATCTCGTTAATGAGCCTATAATCTTGATTTTCCTCTTGCTCAATCACTGGAAAAAATTTGTCTAAGGTAAGGTGCATTGATGTTTGTTGGCTAAACAAATAATAACCTTTCTGGAAGTTGTGAAGGTTATTTCCAGCACGTTTCTATTTTAAAGTTTTAGTCCATTATCAATAAATAACGAGGGCAACATCAAACTTTTCAAAATAATTTATAACTATTTTTTAACAAATTTAATTTGTTTGCATATTATAATAATGATGTTTAGCCTAACGCTTTGTTAGACATTTATAAACTCATATTTTAAATTTTATTAAAAAAGAAAATTTGAAATACTCTGCAATTGTATTAAACATTGGATGACTAAACACGTGTATAAGAAAAATCTAAGATTAATTTGGGGGTTAATGTGGGGAATCTCATATGGAGCGATTTTTGGAATTTTTGCAGATTGGATTGAACAAAGCTTTTATCACTTGCTAATTATAGCATTGTTGAGCGGTTTCTGGGGTGCCATTCTTATGATAGTTGTGGAGAAGTTAATAACCAACGGTTCTGGAAACAATAGGATTCTTAAGCATCAGTAAAGCTATGGCTTATGATTAGTTTAGATGAACTACCTTCTTTTTTAAATTTTCTCTGTATTTTTACACTATCTATGATGGTCGAAAATTATGGAACCGCTGGGCTGTATATTTCCTATCATAGACTGTTCGAAGTCTTGGAGAACGTTAGCAAGGTTTGGAGAGGGAGAATCTTAAATTGAATTCGGCTTCTCCTTTACATTCGGAGCACTCCGAATAATTCGGACTACCCTTTGCATTCATATCACCCCGAATCATTCGGACTGCTATAAAAATTTGGACTTCATTTAATATTTGAACCACCCCAAATAATTCAGAAATATGTAAGTAATAATAGACAATATAAAGAGAAAAAATTAAATAGTAATTATGTATTGGATATTGTAGCTGGAGGTCGATAGGATGCTTAGGAAATTGGTAGCATTGTTGATGGTTTTGATGATGTTAGGGAGTGTAGTAACACCAGCGAGAGTAAGCAAAGAAGATGTGAGTTCAGGAAACATACAAACGTGGCCCGTGTATCGGATCGGAGAATATCGCGATAGTTGAAGCTAAAGGACTGGAGAAAAGCACAATTTTGGCTAAGGCTTTGAAAAGCAAGGACTTGGAAAACATTGTGGATAAGTTTGCCAGAAAAGGATACACCTCGACTTACCGAATGCTAAAGTTGGCAAAGTCATTACTCAAAATCGCATAGCTGAAGTGGCAGTGATACCGATGAAATCGAAGCAAGGAGAGTCAGGCTGATTTACGTTTCGGTGAATGGAGTTGTTAAGGTAAGGGCTGTTGAGGCCATCGAAAAAGCCAAAGCGAATTGTAGTTTATCGCATAGAGAATGGAAAAATTGAGAGCTACACACTACAAATTAAAGGCGAGGGGTGCACAGCTACATGTGGACTCATTTGTGGGATGTCGAGTGCTACCATATGTTTAATTTTATGTGCTGTTGTTGCAGAAAACCCAATATGCGATATCGTATGTTCAATTGCTATGGGTGATATTTGCGGTGCGGCATGTAGTTCTTGGTGCACAGGAAACGTCAATCCATGTGATGCTGGCTGTGGTGCATTTTGTTCAGGAATATGTTCGGGAATATGTTCAGCGTTAACTGGAAGATTAGGGGGTGCCTGAGCTCTCTTACTTCTGCAGCAAATATGCATGTTCTCCAAGTTGCACTGGAGCCTGTGAGGTGGTGTGTTGAGTAAAAACGATTTTTTAATTTTTCTTTTAAATTTTGTAGCGGGTTTGGCGGTTTTGACTGCGGTGTTTCATTATTTTCTGTCTTTACAGATTGAGAGTAGTCTCGTCGCAGCTTTGACTATGTCTTTAATTTTAGACTCCGCACATGTTTTAAGCAAAAAGATGAAACCAGTAAAAAAGGGAGACAGAATACTTTTGATCATGCTCACGCTGGTCTGCTTAATTTGCGGAAGTTTTGGCATCCACCACGTCCTCGTTCTACCACTTTTGAGCAGTTTTCTAATAGCTACAATTTTAACGATTTTAGCTGATATCGCTTACCCGATCTACATCAGGAGGGAGCCGGGAGAAAAGAAGGTTTACTCGATTAGGCAGTTCCTTCTTGACTTCTCCTTCGCACTTTTAATTTTCGCCCCAACTCATCTGTCCGGTGTGGATTTGCGGAAAAGCTTGGCTACATCTCTTTACATTTTCATCCTGATTCACTGGTATTATAACTTTTTACCTCATAGATACACTTTTACGAGAAATTTCGTGATTTTCAGGGTGGCTTTGATTTTCTTTGCAATGCTTTATGGCTGGCTTACAATGGTAAAAGCAAATCTCGCACTAAGTCTTCTTATTGCCACTCTCACATCACTCGCTTTCGATCTCGACCGAAGAGCAAGTGTAAAATTGGCAGAGACTAAGAGTGAGGGAGAGCTTGAAGATGCAGGAAAGAGGGCTGGAGCAATATTTCAGCCTATAGGCTTGATTTACGGAATGCTTGTTGGTGTTATGGCAGCAAGCAAAATCTACGGTGTGCAGTATTTCGCTTTGTGGACGCTTGAACTTTACCGCCTCGCATATATCTTCACGCCGATGTTTTACATACCTTTTTCCGTTCTTAGTTGGTTTATAGCTAAAAGAAAAAAGTAGGTAATTGAATGAAGAAAATTCTGAACATTTTGATCTTTATCTCTGCTCTTCGTAGGCTGCATCCAGCTTTCAGCGGAGCAAATAGCAAAGGAGATGCAGAAGCGCTACGAAGCTTTGGAAGACATGAGCGGAGAGTTCGTTGTGGTAACGAATTATGAGAGAAAGGAAGAGATTTACCAAGCAAAATTCTGGATGAAGAAGAACAAGTACAGGAGCGATGACGGAAAAACTCTGATGGTATCAAACGGCAGAGTGATGTGGATCTACGATAGGGAGAAGAACTAAGCCATGAGATTGAATCTCAACATCTCCGAAAAACCGCAGTTCGATTACGGAAAGGTCGTTGAATATCTCCTTGAAAGCTACAAAGTCAAGTTACTCGGCGAGGAGAAGCTGAACAACAAAGATTGCTACATCTTGGAAGCTGAGTCGAAGGATGGTGGTGTGAAGATGAAGATTTGGGTAGACAAGGAGTTTTGGTATCCCATCAGGACGGAGGTAACCTTTGAAAGCATCTTAACCATTGTCGAATACAAAAATATTAGCTTTAACACTCACTTGAGCGATGATCTCTTTGAATTCAAACCACCTGAAGGTGTAAAAGTTGTTGAGAAGGAATTCAAGCTGCCGGAGAAACTCACCATCGATGAAGCCCAAAAGCGAGTTAATTTTACGATAATAATACCGAAGTACACGGCAAACTATAAATTTGACTACGCTATGGTCTTCAACGATTTTGTTCAACTCTACTACAAGAAGGGTGATGAAGTTATGGGTAACGCATAAGCAAGAACAAACAATCAATGCCAAACGCCAAAAAAGTGAAGATAAACAACATTGAAGGAGAAATGACAGAGATGTTCGGTAATAGAATACTGAAATTCTCTTTAAACAACTTGGAAGTAACAATAGCTGGAAAGCTCAGCAAAGAAGAAATTGTGAAAATTGCTGAGTCTATGGTTTGAGTTATTATTCCCTTAGATTGCCTTGGATTGATTGCAATATAGATTGACAGTAGTCTGTTCGCCAACTTAAAAGAATGCTCGATTTAACAATTAAATAATAAAATAATAATTAAAAAATTCTAACATCAGAAAGTTCAGAAATATTATTAAATTGCCCATACAACGCCAATTATGGACTTCAAATTGAGGTGTATTGATTGCAATAAAGAGTATGAAAGGGAAGACATCTATACTTGTGAATGTGGTGGGATTTTGGAAGTAAAAATAGATTTAGATAGTGTTGATTTAGATTTCAAATTTGATGGAGACAATTTGAGGGTTTGGAAGTACGGATGTTTATTACCTGTAAGAATAAAGCCCGTGTCATTGAGAGAGGGCGGTACACCATTGTACAACGCTGAATACCTCAACAAACAATTGGGTGTTAAAGCTTACATTAAGCATGAAGGTTTGAACCCATCAGGCTCTTTTAAGGATAGGGGAAAGACTGTTGGCGTAACAAAGGCGATAGAATTAGGAAAAAAAGCGGTTGCTTGCGCCTCGACAGGCAACACGTCAGCATCCATGGCAATGTATGCTGCCAAGGCTAATTTAAACGCTTATGTGTTGCTCCCAGCTGGAAAGGTGGCTTTAGGTAAGGTTGCCCAGGCTTTAATGCATGGTGCAAAGGTAATAGGGATTAAAGGCAATTTTGATAAGGCATTGGCATTGGTTAGGGAGATAAGCGAAAAAGAGGGGTTTTATTTGTTAAACTCTGTCAATCCCTTCAGGTTGGAGGGGCAGAAGACGATAGCATTTGAAATCGTTGATGAAATCGGCGTTCCTGATAGGGTTGTTTTGCCAGTAGGCAATGCTGGCAACATTTCTGCGATATTTAAAGGATTTAAGGAGTTGAAAGAGCTTGGTTTAATAGATTCAATACCAAAAATGACTGGTGTGCAAGCTGAGGGAGCAAATCCAATTTACAAGGCATTTGTTGAGGGTAAAAAAGACATTGAAGCCATGACTCCAGAAACGATAGCAACAGCTATAAGAATAGGGAATCCCGTAAATGCTAAAAAGGCTTTGAATGCGGTTTACGAGTCAAAGGGATTGGTAACGCAGGTTAGCGATGAGGAGATAACGAATGCTCAAAAACTATTGGCTGCTAAGGAAGGTATAGGGGTTGAGCCTGCGTCTGCTGCTAGCGTTGCTGGGTTGATTAAGCTTGTTGGTGAAGGTAGGATTGAGGGAGATGAAATAGTTGTTTGTATAACCACTGGGCATCTACTTAAAGACCCTGAAACGGTTATAAGAATTTGTGGAAGCCCAATAGAGGTTGATGCAAGTATAGGGGCAATTAAAAGGGTTTTGTAAAGATTTTTTAAATAAAGTTTAATAATTTAACATTACTTTCGCAAAACAAACATTAAAACTTCAAATAACCCTTCCTCTCCAACCACTCAACCTGCGGATTTGTGAATCTCCAAACAACATCAGCTCTATTGTCTTGGAACTGCCATGGAACGATTATGACTATATCTCCTTCCCTAATCCAGATTTTCTTTCGCATCTTGCCAGGAATTCTTGCCAACCTTTCCTTGCCATCCTCACATTTAACCTTGATGTGCCCAGCACCCATCATTGAGTCAACTACCGCAAACATCTCCCCCTTATCTTTGTCTGGCAACTTTACCCTAACAACTTCCTCCTCGCTCATCTAAACACTCAGCCTTTTTCTTACATCTCCAAGAATATTGTTTAAATACTTTGCTACACTCCTTTTCAAGTCTAACGGGTGTAGTTCTCCAGAAACGAAGTCCTTAGCCAAGTCTTCAAAAGATTCGTATTCTAAGTCGCCACCAAACTTCTCATCTCTCTCCACAACTATCCTATCAAACCTTGGAAAGATGTGATATTGAACGATTTGAATTATTGGGTTGTCATCAATTTGTTTTGCCGGACAAAAAGCTTTTCTTATCTTAGTTTCAACGTTCTTTTCATCATCCCTGACAGATATATAGTTGCCCTTAGAAGAACTCATCTTTTCCCCATCTAACCCAACCAAAATTGGGGTGTGTAGGCAGATTGGAGAAGGATAACCCAACCTCGGCAAATTTTCCCTTGCGAGCATGTGGATTTTTCTCTGGTCTATCCCACCAACAGCCAAATCAACTTTTAGATGAGCAATATCCAACGCCTGCATTAATGGATAAACCATCTGAGATACCATTGGGTCTTCTTTTCTCCTGCTAACCTCATCCATGCTCCTTCTTGCCCTATTAACGGTAGTAATCCTTGCCATTCTGTGTATGTCTAAGACGTATTCTCTGTCAAGCTGGAATTCGCTCCCCAACACAAATCTTGCTTTACTTTCATCTAAACCCAAAGCTATGAAAGCCTTTTTATTGTATTCAGCAATCTCCCTTATCTCTTCAAAGCTTCCTTTTTCATTCAAGTAAGCGTGAATGTCTGCCAACAACACAACAATCTCAAACCCAGCATTTTGCAAGTCTATTAACTTATTCACAGTCATCATATGTCCAAGATGGATTTCTCCACTCGGTTCATACCCAACGTAAGCTCTGGGCTTATCTTTGCTTTCTAAAAGCTGTTTTAACTCCTCCTCCATCACAACTTCCACTGCATTCCTTGTAATCAACGAAATCCTAGTTTCTATGTCCATGCATTTTGCTAAACAGAATGATTTTAAAGTTTTGCTATTTAATTGGAAATTTCTTTAAAATCCCTTAAATCCCTAAGTTGTTTTACGATTTTTGAAAATGTTTAAGTTTCGTTCTTGTAAAGTTATTTTTTAGAATACTACATTTTAAAGAGAGGTACGAGATTCTCCCAAATTTACGCTAAAACGAGGCTAGAACCTCTGATTATCCACAGACAGACTGAGCGTTTGAGCAACATGGAATTAATTGGTGAAAACAATGAACACTTTACATAACACCAAAGGGAAAGGACTACTCGACAAGCTCCAAGAACTCATGGAGCTCAGATTCTAACGAATCTTCAGTTTTTTCAAACTTTATACAGCCATACATACACATGTTTTACACCTCTTTAATTAAAATTTTAAAATAAAATTTTTGCAAAGTTTTTGTCTCTCTCCTCCACACCTTGGCTATCACCCCCATTCTACATTATTAATCTAAATATAAATAAATTTCCTTTGAAAATGAAATTACAATTTTGAAATTACTTAAATGTGTTAATGTAAAATATTATTAATTTAAAATATTAAATAAAATCAATTATAAGTTTAGATTTTTATTCCTGCTCTTTGTAGGCATTTAGAACAGCATTCACTATCTTTTCACGAGCCTCCTTACTGGCTGGATGGAATATGTCTTGGAATGTTCCATCCTTGTTTTTTCTACCGGGCATACTAACCCACAAACCTTTCTCACCCTCTAACACTTTAATTCCCTTGACAACAAATTCGTTGTCGAGGGAAACAGACGCATATGCCTTTACAGCTCCCTCCCTCTTAGATTTATATATTCTAACTTCAGTTATTTCAGCCAATTTCGATTCCTCCGTTCAAGTTTCATACCCTTCTACGATTGCCCTATATAAACCTTGCTGTTTGAATGATGGCTGGATTTGAGAATAGTAAAACAAATTTCAAATATTTAAGGTTTTGAGGCAATAATTTTCTTTGCAGACATCTTTTTTAGCTTTGAACTGCCTTCAATAATTAAAAAATTCTCCGCCTCAACTGCACCAATTACAGACCCTTCCCTTATTCGAACGTTGTGCCCCTTTATATAACTCCCTTTACATCTTCCCAACACAACAACTTCTTCAGCATCTATCGAGTTAAATTTCGTGTAAGCGCCAACCACAACCTTTTTACACTTAATTGATCCTCCTACAAAACAGTTTTTGCCCAGATAAACCTCATCAGCCTCTACGTTTCCCCAGAAATTCGTGTACATTCCTGCAACTATTTTGCCATTAAACCTGATGTGTTTATCAACAATCGAATCTTTCTTAACTATCAACGTGTTGTTCTTTTTGTCAACAATAAACCTCTTCATTTTTCCACCTTGCTTATACTCTGCCTAACCGATACAGCCACACCCCTTCTCATCTCAAGCATTTCAAATGCTGAGAGCATACATTTGCCAGTGGCAAGCAGATTGTCATCTTCATCCACAACTATCACTTCATCGTTCGCCCTAATTTTTTCATCAACATCAACAACGTGTTTGGCAAAAACGTTTTTACCTTCAGCAATGAACATAGATATTTCATTCAAAACAACCACCCTCAACTTTGGATAATCAAAAAAATTATGCAGTCTCTTTGCCCCTTCAATACCCAAAGTAAACCATCCAGAATCCGCTTTCATTGTAGCAATTCTCACACCTTTGGCATCCATTATCTGCCTTATTCTGCCCGAGGATGGAGATAAGATAAACCTGCAATCTTCAGGAAACAAGGTTTTTCCTGCCCCTTTCCCGAACTGATAGTCTGCTATTCTCCTTACAATACTAAGGTTATCTCCCATACCTTCTCTCCCTCCTTTGGTAATCCCTCAAACACCTTAAAAAATCTATGTATCTAAACGATTTCCAGTCTAGGTCGATAAAGTAAAGTTCACTGTAAATACTTTGCCATGTTAAAAATTCTGGAATTTCCTCTCCGGCTTTAATTATGAGGTCTGGAGGGGATTTAACAACCAAATACTTCTCAATTGTTTCTTCATCAACTTCTTCAGGCTTCAATTTTCCAGCTTCAACCAACATCGCAAGTTTTTTTACAGCATCCACTATCTCCTCCCTGCCCTTGTAGCCTAGAATGAGGTTTAACTTGTGTTTATCGCTGTCACGTCCACTTTCACCCTTCAAACTCTCAGAAACGCCTCCCTTTTTAATAACTCTGATTTTAAAATCCCTCAAGCAATCAAACCTTGAATAATCTACGTTATTATCGGGAAAGCAGATGGTTATTTCGTTAACATCAAACTTTCTGCACCATTCCATAAACTCCAAAAATTTTTCAAAGTTGTTAATCAAATCCTCGTTTGCAACAATCATTATGTGTTTGGGTAACACTTTCAGGTTTTTTTCAAGTATTGTTGCATACAACCTCCTCAGCATTAACAAAGTTTTTAAAATAAGCACTACTTAATCCTTGCCAATGCATCGGGGTATTCAAAGTACTTTGTACGCAAGCATAATTTCTGCAATTTCCCTACTCTCACCCCTATTCAACGTTCGAATAATTATTGCACTGTATTGCATGATGTTAATCGTTTATTCAGCATTAAAAGACGTTAAGTTGAAGTTTTACTCAGTCGATGAATCCTCATCAATTTTTAACACCCTTGTATTATCAACAATTCTATCCTCACTCGTTCTGGTAGGATTAAAAAAAGAGGTTGTGTTCGCTGCCATTTTTTTGGTTTTAGCATACGAGTTTAGGAAAAAAGCCTTGTGGAACATTGCTATTTTCACAATTTTTGGTTTCTCTTTTTTTTACTATTTCTATACCATCTCTACCTCAAACTTTGACATTGCCAATGTGTTCTTCTTATCATTGATTGGAGCGTTGGCAGCATCTTTGGTTGAAAGCGTTGATACCGATGTTGACAAAAGGTTTACCGTTATTCTCGCTTCTGCAACAACTTATACAATTTTCCTAATCTACTCTTTCAATATTTCCATACCCAATTTGGCATTGGCATTCGTTCTGTCTCTAATTTTGAGTATGGCAGCCACAAAGGCTGGAGCTGCTGATGAGAGCGGTTTAATGAGTGCGACGCTAATTGGAACGCTTGTGATTGTTTCCACAAACATCAAGTTTTTCATCGTTTTGTTAACATTTTACACGTTCGGATCGGCAATTACGAAGTACAAATACAAAATTAAAGTTGAAAGAGGGGTAGCAGAACCTGCTGGAGGGGCAAGAGGATACTCCAACGTTTTTGGAAACAGCTTGGCTGCCCTATTCTTTGCAATGAACTTTGGAGCCTACAACAATGAGGTATTTCTTTTAGCTTTCGTAGCATCTGTGGCAACAGCCTTAGGAGATACGATGGCAAGTGAAGTGGGGAAGACTGCAGAAAATGTTTACTTGATTACGAACTTTGAGAGAGTTGATGCGGGTGTGAGTGGTGGCATATCTTTAGTTGGTGAGATGGCGGCAATTGCTGGTTGTTTGATAGTTGTGGCTGTTGCTTTAGCCCTTAAATTGATTGGACTGGAAGATGTGATGGTCATTTTAGTATCAAGCTTTTTAGCAATACACATTGACAGCCTTTTGGGAGCAACTCTGGAAAACAGAGGTTATTTAACGAATTCTGGTGTCAATTTTTTAGCCACTCTGAGCTCAGGGGCGATGTGTTACCTCTTCTTTCTGTAGGTTATGCCAATTATTACAATTGCCAGAACAGCTTCCAACAAAATAAATCCAGGTGTCTCTAATATCTGTGAAATCTTCGATTTTTGAGGGGTTTGCGTTTGCTGTACGTATGGCAATTCATACTTGACTTTTACAACATCCCTACCCTGATACGATTTTGAGACTGTCAAGATCAACTTCGCAATCCTTTCAGATAGTTTGTAGTACGAAAGCTGAACAACCTTGTTGTCTGCAGTCTTTGCGAATTCGAAGTAGGCTACTGCTAAAACAGGTGTAGCCACTTTTTCAGCCTCTCCAATAGACAGCTTGGCGGAATTCTTGGCAGACTCGATTTTTGGATTCAGCTCATCTAGATTTTTTACTCCAATTAGCTCTATTGACAGACTTGCCTTTGTTATTGCATCGATTGCAGAGATTGCTGCACCAGCATAAAATCCATTCTCCAACTGATTTCTTGCAAGTTCAATTGATTTTCCGGCCTCATCAATTAAATTTGGATATCCGTTAATTGAATCTGCATAGACGTATATTGACTGAGCTTGCGTCAGATAAAATTCTGCTCTCTTTTTTATGTCCTCCTCCTTGATTGGAACGTCTTCCCTTATCGTATCGAGTAAAGATAACCAAACTTTTGCACTCTCTATTCTTTCTTTTGAGAATGCCAAGTAATACAAAGCATCATCAAAGTTGTTTGAGGTCTTTGCAGAATTTAAATAGTCTTCAGCAAATGTAACTCTCTCCTCCGCCGCTCCATAAAGCTGAAACGATTCCACACCCAATTTTTCATTCTTCAAGAATTCCTTTAGTTGCTCCAGCTCATCCTCAACAGCCTTGAACTCCTCCTCTAACTCCTTGTCATCGCTTATTGTATCTTTGTAGTATTGATATCTCAAAAATATTTTTGCTGTGAAGTATCTGCTCGTTGCTGTGTAATAATTACCCTCCTTAAAACTCTTTTCAGCCTCATCTATGAATTGTTTTGCCTTTTCATTCTCAGCTTTCTTCGCCAATTCCATCGTTTTAGCCCTCATTTTAATTGCCAGTTTTTTTAACAAGTCCGAGTACTTGGTTATATTAAAAGGTGTGACGGGTTTTTTTATGATATAACCAGTATAATACTTCAGAGCATCGTTAATCGTTTCAACTTCGATAACATTGACGTGAAGCTTTTTTCCGTAATTAACCAAATCTACTTGCTTGACGTTTGTTGTTATGAAGACAAATGGACCTTTTTTGATTTCTTTTCTCTCCTCAACACTTACGACCCTCTGTCCCTTTGGTATGAGGAACACCTTTGCTCCATTGTTTGCTGCGGCTTCAAGTTTGTACGGAATGCCACCGACGGGACCTATAAAACCATCTGGGTATATCATTCCAGTCATAAAGACCGTTTTGTTGATCGTTAGATGTTTTAAAGCGGCAATCGTTGCTACCGTCATTACACCTCCTGCAGATGGCCCTCCAACGATGGGCGAATTTGCCTCAATTATGTAAAAGAAATCGTGTTTCGTGAAGTCAACGCCTAAAAGATCACACGCTGTTAATGCCGCTAATTGTGCACTTCCCTGCATGTCTATTTCAGTATAAGGCGTTGTTGATACGAAAACTTTGCCATTTCCCGGTGTAACAATTACAGTTATGTTAATCACAACTCCTCGCGGATATTCACCACTTGTCACCGCAACGGCTTTTATCTCAACCTTGCTCTCATTTACAAACTGTGCAGAGGAGATCGTGGTTAATGCTAAGATAAAGATGAGCGCTAATGACAATTTTTTCAACATGAGCTAACTTTCATGAAAAACGGAACAAAAAATTTATGGTTTTGTGGAATTAATCATATTCTGTAAACATTTCCACCTGAAGCTTTCTCAAGTCTGTTCATTATGGTAATCCCAATTCCTTCGCTTTCTACACCTTCAGCAATTATGTAATCCACGTTTTGTTTATCCAAGTTTATTAAAGCGGAAAACAAATTTTTAGCTACATCATTTAAATCACTTCCCAACTCCTCAACAAACTCAAATTCTTCGTATTCTCTTGCATTCGATACGGCTAAGCCAACTTTAAAACCCTTCTCAATCAAAGAATTTGCGAACTCCTTAATCTTCTTTTTTACTCCCTCACCAACAAAAACGTACAATTCTGCATCTGGTGAATAGTGCTTGTACTTCATCCCAGGTGATTTCGGTTTTGATTCCTTGCCTTTGTGAATCTCAACATCAACGAATTCTTTCAGCATTTCAGGTGTTATCGCTCCAGGTCTTAAAATTTTAACAGGATATACGGTTGTATCAACAACTGTTGATTCCAATCCTATGTTCGTTCTTCCAACAATTATTGCGTCTATCTTGCCTTTCAATTCTAAAACGTGTTCAAACTTTGTTGGACTTGGTTTGCCAGCTAAGTTTGCTGACGGCGCAGCTATTGGCGTTTCAGATAATTCTATCAGCTTTAATGCAATTTTGTGGTCGGGCATCCTTACAGCGATTGTATTCAAATTTGCAGTAGTTTCTTTGGGCACAATTCGTTTCTTCTTCATCACCAGTGTTAATGGGCCGGGGAAAAAAGCCTCGATTAACCTTTCAGCAATTTTATTCACTTCAGCAATCTCGTGAACACCATCTATTGATGAGACGTGTGCTATCAATGGATTGTCAAGGGGTCTTCTTTTAACTTCAAAAATTTTCTTCACAGCATTTCTGTTTAAAGCGTCAGCCCCCAACCCATAAACAGTTTCTGTGGGAAATGCTACAAGCCCACCTTTTTTAATAATCTCAGCAGCTATTTTTATTTTTCTTCTGATAATTTTGGTTTTCATTTAAAGTAAGTTGAATAACAAAGCTATTCCAAAACTTGAACTATTTCAGCTTTTATCTCTCCTCTCCCGCCCCTTGGTTCAGACAACGTTCTTCCACAAACGAGGCACTTTACAACGGTTGAAGGGTGGTCAAAGATTATCTGTATGTTCTCGCAATCCGGGCATCTGACCTTAACAAACTTGCTCTTTTTCATGCCATCACCTCTCAATCAACTCAAACCTCTTGGCTCTCCAAGTTGGGCGATGTTCAGCCTTCTTGCATTCTGTACATCTGTACCTTATGTTAACCCTCTTTGTTGGCTTGTCTCCGCCAGGAACCTTGCTAAACTTACCAAGATTCCCCACCTTGCCTCTCCTCTTCTTCTGTCTGTTAATCCAATTTAGAGAGCTTGCCTTACCCTTGCTCACCTTCTCAACTTCATGGATTGTGTGTTTGTTACAATACCTGCAATATGTCCTAACTTTCTTTGGATACTTCATCTTTTTCACCTTTTAATTTTAATATCCATGCTAATTCAAATCCACCTTATCTCTTCTGCCACGCCACCTTTTATTAGGGCTTTAGCGTTAAGTGTGGGAAGCGTTAGTATGTCGCCTTTACGCAATTTATATGTTTTTCCATCTATAGCCTGAAATTCCGTGATGTCGACTATCATCCTTATCAGGATGTAATCCTTCTCCCTACCTTCTTTAACTCCCTCTTCACTCTTAACGTCTCTGCTCACCCATTCCTTAAACTCTCTGATTACACCAACAAGCCTTCTAAAAAGCTCCTTCTCCTTCTCAATCATGTTTTCCAACTCTTCAGAAACACTTGCCCCACAAACTTCAGCCCAAGCAGCCCTGACTATCTTACTCGTTCTTGCCTCAAATATTTTCCTCTGGATTCTTTTCAATGTCCTTATCTCATCCTCTATCCTCACTATATCGTTGTCATCTGCTGTTTTTCTTTCTTCTTCAAGTTCAACAATCCTGTTTTTTAGATTAACGTACAGATTATCGTCTATTTTTTGCAGTTTTCCAGTTTTGCACCTTTCAAGAATTAGCAGAAGTTCGTCGATGTCCATTTTGAGATATTAAAATCAAAATCTTTTAAGCTTTGCCCCTTTGCTCAACCCACAAAACGTTCAAATTAATTAGAGAGAACCAAAAATTTAATTAGATGGATGTATTAAGCCAAAGAAGGTGTGCGATATGAAACACCTAATTTCAATTGCAGATTTGACTGCAGAAGAACTAAACGAATTATTGAAACTCATGGAAAAATTGAAGGAGGAAAGATATACGGGTAGGGCTACGGACTATTTGAAAAACAAGAGTTTAGCAATGATTTTTGAGTTGCCATCCACAAGAACGAGAATATCTTTTGAAGTGGCAATGACAGATTTGGGAGGGCATGCTTTATATTTGGGCTGGAATGAGTTGCAGTTGGGCAGGGGAGAACCTATAAAAGATACAGCCAGAGTTTTATCGAGATACGTTCACGCAGTTATGATGAGAGTAAGAGAACACTCAACCATCGAAGAATTTGCAAAGTATTCAACAATTCCAGTCATAAACGGTTTAAGTAACCTTGAGCATCCCTGCCAAATCCTTGCAGATTTGCTTACGATTAAAGAATATAAGGGAGATTTGAGCAACGTTACGTTGGCATGGGTTGGAGATGGAAACAACGTTTGCAATTCAATGATTTTATCTTCAGCACTAACAGGAATGAAGGTTATAGTTTCCACACCCAAAGGATATGAACCAAACGAGAACATTGTAAAAAAGGCTTTAGACATGGGTGCAAACCTTGTTTTTGAATCAAAGCCAACAAAGGCTGTTGTTGAGGCTGATGTAATATACACGGATGTTTGGACTTCGATGGGGCAGGAAGATGAGAGAGAGAAAAGATTAAAGGATTTCAGGCTTTATCAAGTTAAACAGAAGCTTGTAGACAGGGCTAAGGACGATGTTGTTGTGATGCACTGCTTACCAGCACACAGGGGTGAGGAAATAACGGAGGAGGTCATTGAAGGTAAACACTCAATTGTGTTTGATCAGGCTGAAAATAGATTACATGCCCAAAAAGCTGTTTTATTAAAGCTCATTGGTGGAATATTGGATGAGGAGGCAGAGTGAGATTCAATTCGGATATACTTCTATCAATTACGTTGTGTTCAACTATTGATGGTTATGTTTTGTGTTCTCTGCAGAAGCTATTCTATTACTATAATCAATAAAAACCAGACATATGATATATTTTAAGTGTTATTTTTTGACAGAAATTAATGCTTGAATATTTTGAAATTGCCTTGTAATTACAATTTGTAATATTTGAGAACAAAAAAATTAAAAATATTTATATAGTTGTGAGTAAAGCGACCGACATGAAAAGTATTGAGGAAATAAACAGAAAAATTAGAGAAGGTAATGCAGTTGTTGTTACAGCGGATGAGATGAAAAACATTGTTGAAGAGTTAGGAGCAAAAAAAGCTGCTGAAGAAGTTGATGTTGTTACAACAGGCACATTTGGAGCGATGTGCTCATCAGGAGTTTTCATGAATTTTGGTCATTCTGACCCACCAATTAAAATGCAAAAGGTCTGGCTTAATGATGTTGAAGCTTATACGGGTATAGCTGCTGTTGATGCTTATTTAGGTGTAACTCAAATCTCTGAAACTAAAGGTGTGGAGTATGGTGGCGCTCACGTCATTGAAGAATTGGTAAAAGGCAAAGAAGTTGAATTGAAAGCTGTGGCTTATGGAACAGATTGTTATCCACGCAAGGAAATTGTTACAGAAGTTGCTCTGGAAGATTTAAATCAGGCTGTGATGCTAAATCCAAGAAATGCTTACCAACGCTACAAGGCTGCAACCAATTCGTCTGACAGATTGTTGAGGACATACATGGGTACGTTGTTGCCGAACTTTGGCAACGTTACTTTTGCTGGCACGGGCGAAATCTCACCATTGAACAACGATCCCGAATATAGGACAATTGGTGTCGGCACAAGAATATTTCTTTGTGGCGCTAAAGGTTATGTGATTGGAGAGGGCACACAACACTCACCACCATTTGGAACACTAATGGTTAAGGGGAATCTGAAGGAAATGAATGCCAAATATATGAGAGCAGCAGTTTTTCCAGGTTATGGAGTAACGATGTTTGTTGGTATTGGCATACCAATTCCAATCATCAACGAGGATATGGCAAGGTTTACTGCAGTTAGAGATGAAGAGATAACAACTGAGATATTGGACTACGGAGTTGCAAGGAGAGACAGACCTGTTGTAAGACAAGTGAGTTATGCGGAGTTGAAGAGTGGCAAGGTTGAGATTAACGGCGAAGAGGTTAGAGTTTCACCCCTCTCAAGTTACTACATGGCTCACGAGATAATGGAAGAGTTAAAGAAACAAATTGAGAAAGGAGAATTTTTGCTTACGCAAGCAGTGGATAAAATACCTATTAAAGTCAAAACCAAGCCGATGAGACAGAAGGAGATAAGGGTTGTTAGCAGTGTGATGACCAAAGCAATTACAATATCTCCGGAAACTGGAATTGATGAGGTATCAAAGATAATTTTACAAAAGAATGTCAACCATCTACCAGTAGTAGATAAGAATAACGTTTTGATTGGAATAGTTACTTCATGGGACGTTGCAAAGGCTGTTGCAAAGGCTAAGGGGACGGATCTGGGAAAGGTTAAAGATGTGATGACAAGGAAGGTGATAACGACTTTTCCTGATGAACCAGTAGAAGTGGCTGCGAGGAAAATGGAAACGCATAACATCTCTGCCTTACCTGTTATCGATGCAAAAAAGAGGGTTTTGGGTTTGGTGACGAGTGAAGATTTGAGCAAGCTACTTGCGAGGTGGTAAGAGTGTTACTGCTATTGAGATTTGATTCTAAAGTTGTAAAACAGCCTATTATAACTAAGGCTGCAATTGACACGAACACTTTAATCAACATAATAAAAGCAAGTGTTGGTGCGAGGCATGGTGAGTTGATAGTTGAGGTTGAGGATTCAAAGGTTAAGGCAGTTGAAGAGGTTTTCGAGAGCTACGGCGTTGAAGTGCAAGAGTTGGACAAAGCCATTGCTAAGGATGATGAAAAATGTGTACATTGTGGACTTTGTATAAGCATCTGCCCAGTTGAAGTTTTCAAGGTTGAAGATCACAAGATAGTTGCAGAAACTTCAAGATGTATACATTGCGGTGTTTGCGTCAACGTTTGCCCAACGAAAGCCCTGTCACTTCCAATAATTTAATTTCAATTTAGTTTGAAAAATGAAAGACTACAAGAGGTTCAGATTTAGACATAAAGAAACAATAGTAACAATCTTGGTTGAGCGAGAAGAATATTACAGAGTAGCTATTAAAGCAATACTTAAAGCTAGGAAGCAGATCGAAAACCACATCTCCAAAGACCCATTTTTTTTAACAGCATTAGAACCCTACGATTGCAACGCTGATGGAATTGTAAAAAGAATGTGTGAGGCTGCAAAGATTGCTGGAGTAGGACCAATGGCAAGCGTTGCTGGAGCAATAGCTGGTTATGCAGTTGATAAAACAATTGAAGCCGGTGCAGAGTTTATTGTGGTTGATAATGGAGGAGATATAGCAATAAATTCGGATCGCGAACTAACAGTTGGTATATTTCCAACAAACTTGGCTTTTAAAATTGGTGGTAAAATCTGTATTTGTACATCAAGCGGTAAAATAGGACATTCGATAAGTTTTGGATATGCCGACGCTGTAACAATATTCAGCAAAGATTGTTGCATAGCAGATGCCTTCGCAACTGCTTTGGCAAACGAAATCAAGGAGAATTTTAAACAAAAGGAAATAGAAAACACGCTTGAGAAGTTTTGGGTTAAAGCAAAAAATTACGTTAATGGGGCAATAATCGTTAAAGATGAATACATTGGATTTATTGGCAACATACCAACCATTGTTGAGGCTGAAGTTGATTAGGATCTGATTACAAAGGGTTGATTTTGGATGGATAAAAAAGATCAAATTTTTTTATTTGGGGCTACAATTATTGGCAATGAAAGTAATCGTGTGCGGCTCAGTTGGATATGGTGGGATTGAAAAGATCAAAAAATTGCAGGAGTTTTTGATGAAAGAAGGATACGATGTAATAGACCAGTTTGAAAAAGCCGATTACAGTTACGTTGACGATTTTAGGGACAAGATGGAGTTGTGTGAGAAAATCGTTAAAACCGACATGAGGCTAATTGAGGAGGCTGATGTACTCATTCTCATTTCCGACATCTCAAGCTTCGGTTCTGCAATTGAAGCTTACAGGTTTTCAATGAGCGGAAAACCAGTCATAACTTATGCGGAAAGCAAAGTAAGATCGCCTTGGTCCTTATTTTTTGCTCAAAAGGTGTGTAAGAACGTGGACGAGTTAATTGAAGCATTAAGAGATTTTGAATTCGGAAAGATCAAAGTAATTCCAAACGTTTATGGAGACCATGAGGCTGAGTTTATATATGAAAACTTCAAATGTGTTTGCCCTGTTACGGGAGAAGAGGATAGGCAAAGATTACAATCAGGTATAAGCCTGATAAGTGGCTTATTGAATACGAATGTTTAAAGGCTACTTCAAAGGTTTTGAAGAAAAGCCGATACATCACGAGGGAGTCGTTAATACTATCTTTAATGACATCAACAATGCTTTAAATCCAAAGTGGCTGGAGGTTGAAGCTGAGTTTGAAGAGAGAAGTAATGTGAGGGCTAAAATTAAAAAGTCCAATCTTTAATTTCTTGCTCAACAAATCAATCTGAAAATTTAAATTGTGTTGGAAAGTTAAACAGGGTATGTTTTTCACGGATTGGGAGGGGCCTTGGATTTTAACGGACTTTGCATATGAGCTGGCTGTATCCATTTTTAACAACGGCACTTTTTTTGAAAAGTTGAGTAGATACGATGACTATCTGGCTTATGAAGTCAAAAAAGAGGGATATGAGGCTGGAGATACATTAAAATTATTAGCTCCATTTCTCGTTGCCGCTAAAGTAAGCAATAAAGAAGTGGAAAAGATTGCTGAACTTGTAGCAAGATTTGTTCCCGATTCGAGCAAAGCTATGAAGTTTTTACAGCAGAAATACAAACCTGTGGTGATTTCAACCAGCTACATACACTACTTATCAAAAACTGCAGAGTTAATCGGCGTAAAAGGATACCTACATGGAACGGAGATTGATTTTGAGAAGTACGAGTTGGATGAGAGAGAAAGAATGGAGATACTAAATGCCATTGACAAAATCACTTCGCTAAGCGGTGAAGAACTGATTAATTTCTTGGATGAATTCTTTTGGGTAGAATTGAGAAAAAAAAGGGTAGGCAAAATTCTCGATGAAATAAAGGCTGTTGGAGGGGAGAGGAAAAAGGAGATCGTGAAAAGATACGTTGAGGAATTTAGTGTTGATAGGATAATTGCTATTGGTGATAGCATTTCCGATTATAAAATGCTTGACTGGGTTAGGAAACAGGGTGGATTAGCTGTGTCATTCAACGGAAATGAATATGCGTTGAAATACTCGAATATAGCAATTGTCAGCGATTCAGCAATCAGTGAGGCTTTAGTTGTGGATTTGTTCATAAGAAGTGGTTATGAGAAACTTAAAGAAATTGAGAAAGAATTAGATAACTATTCAGTTGAGATTAAAAAGCTATTCTTAAACTCCAATACCAAAATTTACCATTTAGACGAAATAGATTACAAAGAAATCTTAGATAAATCCTTAAACATGCGGAGAAGGTTGAGGGGGCGGGTTGGTGAGCTTGGTTAGCCTGCAACAATACAAAAAACTAATAAAAAATTTGGTATGAAGAGGATTCATGGACGTAATTGGTTTCGGTGCCCTGAACTTGGACAAAATATACAGAGTCGATAAGATACCAAGGGAGGATGAGGAGGGTTTTGTAAAAGATGTTGAATTGCATCCTGGTGGTAGTGCTGCGAACACAATTGTAGGTTTGGCAAGGTTAGGGTTAAAAACTGGCTACATTGGAAAGGTTGGTAACGATGGTGAAGGTGAACTGCTCCTCAAAGATTTTGAGAGGGAAAACGTTGACGTTAATGGAGTTGTTAAGGCTGAGGGAAGAAGCGGTAATGCCCTGATTTTTGTTGATGATCAAGGACATAGAGCGATTTTAGTTGATCCCGGAGTTAACGATACGATAAGATTTGATGAAGTTAATTTAGATTACGTTTCAAAATTCAAACTAATTCACCTAACGTCTTTTATCTGTAAAAATGGGTTGAATTCCTTTTTAAGCCAGAAAAGGCTGGTTGAATGCTTGGACATAAAGGTTTCGTTTGATCCAGGGATGATTTACGTTGAGAGGGGTCTGGACGATTTAAAGGACATCCTGAAAAGAACAACTTTGTTCATGCCAAATAGAATGGAAATCGAGATGTTGTTTAACGAAGAATACACAAAAGCTGCAAGAATGGCAATTGAATTGGGTGTTGAAATTGTTGTTGTTAAGCTGGGAAAGAAAGGTTGCTATATCTACGATGGAAAAAACGAAATTTCTGTGAGGGCTGAAGAAGTAAATGCTGTGGATACTACCGGGGCAGGGGATGCGTTTAATGCGGGCTTTATCTTTGGATATCTTAGTGGTAAAGATTTAAAAGATTGTGGCAGATTAGGGAATTTGATTGCTGGCTTAAACATTCAAAAGGTTGGAGCAAGGGCGGGGTTGCCGAGATATGAGGAGTTGAATTTTGAAAGCTAATAGAAACGAATTTGGAGGGCTTTGACATCAATCGTATAAGGAAGATAGGCTAGTGTCTCTTAGTGAATTTGTTTTTCTTCTCACAATTCAATCACATTCTTTCCCCTTTCAGATGGAACAACCTTTATCTTAGCATTCTTAAACTTCAAATCAAATGTTTTTCCTAAAACTCTATCTAAAAACACCGCTAAAGCCGCAACTTCGCTGTGTGGCTGGTTTCCTATTGATATGTTTGAATCGCACATCTCATAGACTTCTGGTGGCACTTTCTCAGCTCCAACAACCACTAAAATTCGATCAGCTTTCCTAATCTCATCAATTTTTTCAATCAATGGCAACCCATACATTGTTAAATGCACCTTTAATCCATTAAATTTCTTCAAAAAACTCCTCCACTCAACCTTCTCAATAAAAAAATCTCCTCCCCACCTCTCAACAACATCTTTAACGCTATCAAAAACAGAATCATCGTAAACATCAAAGTAAATGCCTTTTGCTCCTAAAGCTCTGGCTGTTAAAGCCACATGGGTTGAAATCCTCTTATCTCTCCCAACTCTATGTCCGAGTCTTAATACGTAGATTTCCATAGAAGTTGTAAGGAACTACACCTTAATATTTTCACTGTTAAACAATTAAAAAAGAAAGTAAAAAAGGGTTCTGTTAACTTATTGTTGGTGAGATGAAAAATAAAAAATTATTGAGTTCCTATCATCGCTCCATTAGAAACAAACCCTATCAACTTAGTTTGATAATATGTGGCCTCTCTTATCAAATCTTCCCAACTGTTTTCTATTTTCAAATTAATTCCATAAGCTTCAGCAGGTGTTTTACCCTTTAAACTCAAATGAGGTCTTAAGAAGTTATAGTAAACAAACAACCATCTAACCAAACTTTAGCTGTTTCTTCACTTTTCAAACCTCTTAGAGGTTTCAACTTATCCTTTAGGGTTCCATGCGATCTTTCGACGACATTATTTGTTTCTCTTGCTTTTATTCCTGCTTTTCTTACGAATTCTACTCTATGCTCCTTATACCTGCTGTAAAAAACTTTCTTGAAACTTTTCTCATAAGCCTACAAACCATCTACAACTATTCTCTTTGGTCTTTCAGTAGATTCTTTCCTTTGCTTTTTCCATATTTGGTGCTAAAATGATAGAGAAGAAGATTGAGGATATTAAGGAAGAGTTAGAAGACGATATGCTCTCGGTTTTGGTGGACTTACTTATAGAGAGAAATTATAACTGATGAAGAATGGGAAAAGAGAGTCAAGAAGAAGTTAGAAGAAAGTGGAAAACTAGGAAAGATTCAATAACTTAAAGTAAATTAGCAAGCTTCTTTATATCTTTATTAGCCACATGCGTGTAAATCTGAGTTGTTCTCAGGCTTTTATGTCCCAACAATTGTTGGATGTATCTTATATTGCTTCAGCTTCAAGTAAGTGGGTAGCAAAACTGTGCCTAAGTGTATGGGAGTTACTTTTTCCTTTATTTCTGCTTTTTTCGAAGATTTCTTCACTATTTGCTGAATCTTCTTAATGTGAATAATATCTCTGTCAGAAATCTATATCCTGCCATTTCAGGTTTCTGACTTCATCCAATCTTAAACCGGAAAATAGAAATAGTGAAACTATGTTGATGGTGGTAATTAGAGGGATTATACCAGTATTTAACTCTGTATTATACAAAACTAGGATATATAATTTTATTAAGATTTTATGTGGTAAATATGAATATATCTCGCCACGACCTGGAGAATATATTTGGGAGAATTGGGGAAAATATAGTGAAACCCAATATTGCACTTCCTGCAAATATCAAAATTATTGCGGTCTCATTACTAAAGAGAAAAATGAAATGTGAAGCAATATTAGAGATCGTGATCTTGGGGCGGAACCCTTCGTCGCTTCGCTCCTCGCCCTCACTTCGTTCGAGTCATATAACAAGCGGGTATGCGGTTCGCCTCGCTCATCCAAATGCCACCGCCAAACTTATATCTCGTCGAGATATTACTAAACGATGATGATTAGCGGGGACACTTCGAAAATCCGCTTACCGTTAGCAGAAATTCTGCACGCCGCCTTAGAAATATTTAAAAATATGAAAAAACTATATTTAAGGAGATGAGGAAAATGAAAAAAGTAAAAACATTAGACTTGTTTACACAACAATTAATACCACTCGATCTTCCGGATATATTCAGGAAGATATACTATTTTCTATATTCAAATAGTAACATACCACGTGCAGAAAGACTTGGTAGTGAAATGATAAAACTTCTGTTTTGTAAGATATATGATGAACTAAATCAAAGAAGTGTGTTTAAGACTCATAAAAACGAAAGTGAAAAAGAAGTTGGAGAGAAAATAAGAAAATTATTTGAAGAAGTAAAAGAGAAGTATCCAGACGTTTTTAACAAAGATGATAAAATATATCTTGATAACAAATCAATAAAATCCATAGTAGCTTTTTTACAAAATTATACTTTAACAAACACAGAAAGAGATGTAATTAGTGAATCCTTTCAGGCATTTTGGGGACCAGGTCTTAGAGGAGAAAAAGGACAATTTTTTACGCCTAGAAATGTTGTAAAGATGTGCGTAAAAATGCTAAATCCTAAACCAGGGGATAGAGTAATCGATCCCGCATGTGGCTCAGGTGGTTTTCTTATTGAAGTATTATCTCATTTAAAAAGTAAAGGTGCATCAAATATTTTTGGTATTGATAAAGAGATAGATTTAGTAAAAATTAGTAAGGCTTATATGGCCATAGTCGGAGACGGACATTCAAACATATTTTGCGCGGATAGTCTATATCCTGAAAGTTGGCCTGAGGACATGAAGAATAAAATAAATGATGGTTCTTTTAATATAGTTCTCACAAATCCTCCATTCGGAGCTAAAATACATGTAGAGGATAAAAAAATACTTAAAAACTTTAAGTTAGCACACAAATGGATTAAAGATAAAAATGGCGATTGGAAAATAACTAATAAAATAACAAAACAAGTTCCTCAAGTATTATTTATAGAGAGATGCCTTCAACTTTTGAAACCTGGCGGTAAGATGGCAATAGTTTTACCTGATGGCATTTTTGGCAATCCAAGTGATAGTTATATTTGGAAATATATTCTTAATGAGGCAAAAATTTTGGCAATTGTTTCCCTTCCACCAGAAACATTTTTGCCGAGTACACATACCAAAACAAGCGTTCTTTTCTTAGAGAAAAAAGAATCTAATGATGAGAAGGATTATCCAATATTCATGGCAATAGCGGAAAAAGTAGGGCATGATAAGAATGGAAAAACCATATTTAAGATGGACAAAAACGGTCGGTATATTCTAGATGAATACGGAAATAAAATTATTGACGATGACTTACCAATAATAGTAAATAGATATTTAGAGTATGTTTCTACTGGGAAATTGAAGAAAAATGATAGATTTGGTTTTGTTGTAAGACTGTCTCAAATAAAAAATAATATCTTCATTCCAAGTTATTATGATCCTGAAGTGAAAGAAGAACTTATCAAATTAGAAAAAAGTAAATATAAGTTAGTATCTATTGGTGAGCTTGAGAAGCAAAAAATTATATCTATCAAAAGAGGGCATGAAGTAGGATCAAAGTTTTATGGACTAGGAAATGTTCCTTTTGTTAGAACTTCTGATATTGTTAATTGGGAAATCAAAGTCGATCCTATAAAGTGTATTCCAGAGGAAATTTATGAAAAATACAAAAACAGACAAGATATAAAAGAATGGGATATTCTCTTAGTAACTGATGGAACATTTTTGATAGGTAGAACTGCAATTGTTACCCCATTAGATAAAAAGATTGTAATTCAAAGTCATATCAGAAGAATTCGTTGTTTAAAGCCAGATTTATTGCATCCTTTTCTTTTACTCTATCTCCTCAATACACCAATTGTTCAAAAACAAATAAAAGAAAAAACTTTTGTTCAAGCAACGATCTCCACTGTAGGCAATAGACTTAAAGAAATTATTTTACCAATTCCTAAGGAAGATACAGAAAAAAATAAAATAATCAAAGAAGTTGAAGAAATAGTAAAATTAAAGATGAAAGCAAAAGAGAAAATGGATATGCTGTTAAATAATAAGGAGGTGTGAATTATAGCAAAAGGAAGAACAGTTTCCGCAACGGAACTTACGGACAGAGATAGGTGGGCACTTGAGATATGCAGTACAATAAGCAACAGACTTGCAGAGTTAATAACTGAACCTGAACAAAGAGAGGATTTCATTAAAAATTATGGAAGAGTACACTTTAGTAGAGATGCAGGTCTTGGAAGGGCCGGGGGAAAATTACAAAGAGACGCTTTATGCACTCGTGGACGAACAGATAAGGCACCATTTTCTAATCGTAATCTAAGATGGCACCCTTTAATAGTCGCTATGGAAACGCCAGATTATGCAAAAGAAGTTGAAGAAATAACCGTTGACGACCATTCCCTTGTCTTTGTTATAGATGGAGAACTTTGGTATCCTAAGGATGTTCATGAGCTTCCTAAGGTATATTGTGCACAATATCATAAATGGTATGAAATAAAAGATGAACTTGTAAAATGGAATGATGAGGATTGGACAAGAAATTCATGTGTGATTCCTGCGATGGAATATTCTACATTGGAATACTCTATCGAAGTTTTTGCTGTTTTAGGAATAGCAATAGTAAATAATTTTTATGGAGTATCTGTAGAAGATGCTTTTAATGCAGTTCAAGAAGCTTTCAAAGAGAGAGAATATGCTCCTGGTTCAGAGTTTCCAAACGAAAGGGAAATTAAGGATGTTGTTTTATGTCCTCTATGTTTACAACCTTTAAATGTACCGCCTGGTAATCTTTCTTTACCAGAAAGAGAAGATACTTTTCAGCCACCCTGGAGAAAGTCTAAAAGGAAAGAAGGAGAAGCGGAAGCTTTACAGCTATTTCATACATATCCGTTGAAAGAAAGTGAAATACTTCATACACCTAAATTAGTACGCTATGGGCATAGATGGTGTAATGTGGCAATGGCAGATCATTCCGTTGAAGAAACAGTAGACTTTATGAGAAAAGTAGTTGAAGAGCATGAAAGAAAGAGTAGAGAAAGCTAAAACTTTCGGCGCGCGGAACTCTTCGCCTGCTATCGCAGGCTCGCTCTTCGGATCTGCTAACAGGTGGATATGTGGCTCGCCATCGCTCATCCAAATTTGCCCTTACGGCGAAACTTCACATATCTCCAGAACGTTAAGCGACATTGCCTGTAGGAGGAGCACAAAAAATGGAAATCGTTAAACACTGTAGTAATAGAGCAAAAACCTAATTCTATCTTGTCAAATGTGGATGTTGTAAGGGTTCTGGAATTAAACCGGAGTACTCTGAGACACTTTACCCTGTATGTAAAGGAGTTGGAAGTATATGGGTAGAAAACTTGAAAACTTATTAACAGCATATTTCGTAACTGACACAACGTCGCCTAACATGAACATATCCGACTTCGCTTTGTTTGTCTAAATTCCCCGCTTCGCTTGCAACTTTGGATAATATCCCAAAAAGTTTCCAACAATAAGTTAACAGTAACTAAAAAAGAAAGAAATTAATATCCATACAAATGATGTGTTGGACTATGAGGGTTAAAATTATTGACCTAACGTTGAGGGATGGACATCAGTCCTTAGCGGCAACAAGGATGAGAACGAGAGATATGATTCCAATAATCGAGGCTTTTGACGAATCTGGCATCTATTCCATTGAAATGTGGGGTGGTGCAACATTTGATGCTGCCCACAGGTTTCTCAACGAAAATCCGTGGGACAGGATAAGGGAGTTCAAAAAGAGAGTGAAAAATGCACACCTCCAAATGCTTTTAAGGGGTCAAAATTTAGTTGGATATAGACATTATCCAGATGACATTGTTGAAAAATTTGTCAAAAAGGCAGTTGAACTGGGAATTAGCTTTTTCAGAATCTTTGACGCATTAAACGATGTCAGAAATTTGGTGACGGCAATAAAAGCAGCTAAGAAGTATGGGGCGCCCCATGTACAGGGTTCAATCTGCTATCTCATCTCTCCAGTCCACACGATTGAGAAGTACGTTGAGACTGCTAAGGAGTTGGCTGAGTTGGAAGTTGATTCAATCTGTATCAAAGACATGGCAGGAATGATGTCTCCAAAGGTAACTTATGAACTTGTAAAGGGTTTAAAGAAAGAAGTATCACTACCAATCAACGTGCACACCCATTACACGAGCGGTATGGCTTCTATGACACTGCTAAAGAGTGTTGAGGCTGGAGCAGACATGGTTGACACTTGCATGTCCCCATGGGCTTGCGGTACATCACACGCACCAACGGAGTCAATAGTTTACGCATTAAATGAATTGGGATACGATACGGGAGTTAAGATGGATGTGCTTTTGGAGATTAGGCAGTACATGCTAAAGTTGAGGGAGAAGTATTCAGGCTACATAAGTATGCTCTCAACGCTTCCCGATACAAGAGTGCTGAAATACCAGATACCCGGAGGTATGTTCTCAAATCTGATTGCACAACTGCAGGAACAGAATGCCTTGGACAAACTTGAAGAGGTTTTGGAGGAGACGCCAAGGGTTCAAGCAGACATGGGTTATCCGCCATTAGTTACGCCTACAAGCCAGATTGTTGGTGTACAGGCAGTAATCAACGTTTTGGTTGGAGAAAGGTACAAAGTCGTGACAAAAGAGACAAGAGATTTGGTGAAAGGTATGTATGGTAGAACACCAGCCCCAATAAAGGAAGAAATCATCAAGAAGATTTTGGGAGATGAGAAGCCAATAGATTGCAGACCTGCTGATTTGTTAGAGCCAGAGTTTGAGAAGAGAAAGAAGGAGTTGGAGGAGCATGGGATTGAGCCTACGGATGAGAACGTCTTAATCTACGCTCTGTTCCCGCAAACCGGGCTTAAATTCTTAAAAGGCGAGATTGAAGAAGAGCCATTCCCAACGGTGGCTGGAGAGGTAGAGGGCAAATTTGAAGTGGAAATAGAGGGCAAGAAGTACAAGATTGAAGTAAAGCCCTCTTAATTTTATTTTTTTAGTTATACAACGGTTGTTGCTTAGATTTGGATGAGAAATGGATATAAATTCAAATAAACTCCTAACCGCTTTTTAATCGACGAATACCAGAATTCAATTATCACGATAAATCGAAAAGGTTATAACTCAATTTTTAAGATATTCTAAAAGGTGATGTTATGGAAGATGTGCTGAAGTATGTTGTAGCAAAGGAGACTTGGCCAGAGATAATTATACCGGATGAAATAAAAAGCTATATTGGAGACAGAACCGAATTGAATTTGGCTGAGGAAATTCTTGACAGAAACATCGAGTATGGTAGAGCAAGAAAAGTGGCAATATACTTTGAGGATAGAAGGGTTACTTACAGGGATTTGTACAGGCTAAGCAACAAGGTTGCCAACTTCTTGAAAAACCTTGGCATTGAGAAGTATGACAGAGTTGGATTCAGAGTTAGGAATATGCCCGAAGCTGTAGCGATCAACTTCGGTATAATGAAAGCTGGAGCCATTCCTGTGCCTCTCAACCCCATGTGGGCTAAAAAAGAGATAGTACACGTTTCGAACAACGCAGAGGTAAAGGCAATATTTGTTACTGGAGATGATAAAACCTTTGGAGCGGTAAAAGAATCTGCTCCAGAACTGCAAACTGCTAAGAATATAATTGTAACTGAGAGGGAGGACTTAGAAGACCCATTTGTGCCATTTAATGAGGTTTATAAAGAAAGTGCCAGCTTTGAGCCCGTAAGACTTGAAGTTGGTAAGCCAGCAGTTGTACTATATACATCAGGTACAACTGGATTGCCAAAGGGTTGTGTACACTTCGTTGAGAATGTGTTGTCTGCGGTGTATTTAGTTGGTAAGTACGTGTGGAAGTTGATGGAAGATGATGTTGTTGGAGGGCCTGCTCCGGTCAGCTTTGCTATGGGCTATGGTAATGGATGCTTAGTTCCTTACTTCCATGGAGCTGCAACATCGATTTGGCCAGGATTTAGCGTTGATAACTTCTTCAGGTTTGTTGAGGAGCATGGCATAACAGTCTTCTCTTCTCTGCCAACAGCTTATAGAATAATATTGGCAAATCCGAAGTTGCAAGAGTACAAGGAGAAGTACGACTTGTCCTCGCTTAGACTTTGCACCGGTGGTGGAGAAGCATTGGGTGCTGAGACGGCAAAGAGGTGGATGGATGAATTTGGAATGCCAATCTACGAATCTTTGGGTGCAACTGAAATGGTGCACATTTGCATTTCAAACACATGCGCCCCACAGCCAGTGGCTGGAAGCATTGGTTGGCCGGTCCCAGGATTTGTTGCAAGGATAATTGATCCTGAGACTAAGGAAGAGTGTAAGCCGGGAGAGGTTGGCAATTTGTACATCAAGGGACCAACCGGAATTAGATACTGGAACCACCCAACAAGACCATTGGATGAAAAGCAGAAGAAGAGCGTCATCGATGGCTGGAATGTGCTTGGAGACTTCGTTAGGAAGGATGAAAACGGCTACATCTACTTCGTCTCGAGAGATGATGACTTGATCAAGTCATCTGGTTACAGAATTGGTCCTGATGAGATTGAGCAGCCATTGAGCCAGCATCCAGCCGTTGAAGAGTGTGGTGTCATTGGTGTGCCAGACCCAGAGGGTATTAGGGGACAGGTTGTTAAAGCCGTGATAAGACTCAAAGCTGGTTATGAGCCGAGCGATGAGTTGAAGAAGGAAATCCTTGCATTCCTAGAAAAGCACATTGCAAAGTACAAACTACCAAGGATTATTGAGTTCAGAGAGGAGCCATTGCCAAGAACTGCGACTGGAAAACTGCTGAGGAGGTTCCTCAAAGAGGAATAATTTTTTTATTTTATTGTTTTTTATTTTGTTTTGCCTCTGTAAATAATATAGAGTTTGCTATCTCAAAACCAAAATTTAAATACCAGTTAATTAAATGGAAGTTAGGTGAAGGCTTATGGGTATAATGGATAAACTTCTTGGAAAATCGGAAAGAGTGCCCGTTGAAGAATATGAGGAACTTGATTTGGGTGAGTATGAGGCGGAGATTGTTGGTGAGGCTGAAACTTACATTAAAGTGGCTGAAATTACTGGTTTAAATGAAGTTCCAGAAATTAGAAGGCAGATTTATGAGGGTAACATCGTAATTGCAGATGTTGCATTTCTAAAACATGACAAGTTAACAATGGATAGAATCTTAAAGGATTTAAGGCAGTTGGCTGAGGATGTGGGTGGGGACATCGTTGGATTGGGTGAAGACTATATAATAATAACCCCCACAGGAATTAAAGTTGATAGGAACAAAATCAAGGGCGTAAGGAGTAGATGATTCCCTGTCCGAGTTGTGGTAAGGAATTAAAAATTATAACAACAACCTATGATGTACCTTTTTTTGGAAAAGTATTGCTAACCTCTTTATCTTGCGATTGCGGATTCAAACATGCAGATTCAATAGTTTGTAATCTAAAAGATCCAGTTAGATTTAAAATTAAAATTAACAGCGGTAACTTGTTTACGAAAGTGATAAGATCTACGTCTGGTACGATCAGAATTCCTGAAATTGGAGTTGATGTTGAGCCAGGACCAGCTTCACAGGCGTTTATAACAAATTTAGAGGGTATTTTGGACAGAATTGCAGGAATTGTTGAATCTGCGAAAAGATGGAATGCTGAAGATGATGAGAAAGTGGAAAGGTGCAACTGGATTCTGGATAGGATTCGAAAAACGATTGAAGGAGAGGACGAATTGACTTTAATACTGGAAGATCCCTTCGGAAACAGCCTAATAATTTCAGATAAAGCTTTCAAGGAAAAGATGAGTGAGGAGGAAGCATCAACACTAAAAACGGGAATGACCGTTTTTGAACTTACAGGGTTGAGTGACGAAGAACTGGAGAGGATTAGGTAATCACAACTTAACCTTTAAATCTGGATTTTTTAGGTGTACGTAATAGTTAGAGGGGTTATAGAAAATTGAGATTGACTTAATTACAACTCCAGCATCAAACGCATCCCTTAACAACTTGAAAATAACATTGTCCCCACGTTTGTTTGGTTTAAATGCTCTAACATTCGGAATTGCGGCTATGAATAAAATTGCTGCTTTGTTTCCACTCCTAACATGTTTTATTATTTCTGCTATATGCCTCCTCCCACGCAAAGAGGGACAGTCCGGATACATTGCATACCTGTTTCTCTTTAAAGCAGCACTTTTAACCTCTAAGTATAGCAAGTCGTCACACTTAATCAAGTAATCAACAATAGACTTGTTTAATTTCACGTTCCTCTTCAGAATCTTGCAATTGTTTAGCCATGGTATTAGATTTTTGTTTAAAGCCTCTTCAAAAGCCCTCATTTGAAACTGAGTATCGATGAGTGTAGTGTATCTTCCAGTTTTGATTCCAAACAATCTGTAGTCAGTTTTAACACCAGCTTTGATGCAATAACCCCCTTTTACCTTTAACCAACAACTCCTTTAGCCTGCCAGTGTTGTTTATGTGGGCTCTTCTTTTTACTCCATCAACCTTAATTTCAACAACAAATCTGTTTAAGCGAGATACGATTCTGCACTCTTTGGTGTTATCAATTTTTAGTAACTCCACATTTTGACTTTGTCTCACTTAGATTAAATTTTTTCAAAATGTTGAGCAAAAGTAGAAAAGTTCTTTTAAATTGATTGATACCTGCATCAATGTCACGCATACCAATTCTTGTTAGGCTGGTAGCTTTAAAGAACATACATCCAATTCTCACACATACTGTAAACGGATTGACCCCAACATCATTGTCTTTTTTGATAATAAGCAAACTCTATTCAATTAAATGCCTTGAAATGTCGAGTTTTTACTTGATTTTAGCTGTTACAACAGCCACTCCGCTGACAATGGTTAGCGGTTTAATTGACTGGAAGTATAAGTACGGAATGCGGAAGTTTCCGTTGATGAAAAGAAAAATTACCACATCAATCGTGGGATACATCTTTGTAATCGCATACGTTGTGTTTAAAGAACTCAATCACTCAATTGTACTTTTAATCCTTGCAGTAATTCTTTTTGGCATAACTGGTGAATTAGGGGGTAGATTGGTTCATGGAGTTGCAAATAGGGAGCTTTTGAAGAAGTATTTAAAAGATTGAAGATCGAACAATTATTAATTACTTGAATAAATAGGGCCAATCCTCAGATTCTACGAGATGATCAACATCCATAGATAACATTTTTTCAAGTTTTTCAAAGATGTGCCTTATCCTTGACTTTTTTACAGGTTTTATGTAGATGACGTTCACAACGCCGAGGAGCTCCCCCTTTTTAATCACTCCATCATGAATTGGCAGAAATAGAACGCTGCCAGCATACCTAACCTTCTCCACGTATTTTGGCTCTCCAACATGCAGAATTTCCACAACCGCTCCCAAAGCATGCCTCATCCTTGCCAGCATCAAACAAATTGAATTTGGCGGAAACTCCACCTTGTTGATTTTGATTATGATTGGGGAGTATCCCTTAATTTCCACATCTTCAGCAGAAATTAAAGCCCTCCACTCTCCAACTCCCATTATTCTATAAGCGTATTCATCCATCTTCTTGTGCATTTTCAAAATTTCTCCTCCAATTTCATCTTTTCAATAAACCATGTCAAATTCTATAGATCTCATAAATTAAATTTACAAAGTCTCGATATAAATATTTGATTGCGATGTTTTCCTAAATTCGGCATAACACTTCTATAAACCTACAATTTCGTCTTAGAACTCATGACATTCTTTTTTCATTTCATTAAAAATTCACCTTTTTATACTCTGTAAATTTAAAATGCATTTTGAAAGAATTTAAAGCAAACTTAATACTCCTCTGGAAAAGGTATTATGATTACTCAACCAACAGTGAAGTAAGAAAGTATGAATTTTCTTGTAACAATTGAGGATAACCTTTTCAATCTTGTAAACAATTACACTTATGGAAATTGAAGAGGCTGCGGAAAAGATAAGAAGTATGGAGGTAAGAGGGGCTGCAAACATTGCTAAGTTTGCCGCATCAACTCTCAAAGAATTTGCATTGAAGGTCGATTCTGATTTTGATAAGAAAATGAGAAAAGCTGCATCAATTTTGCTGAACACAAGACCAACAGCGGTCAGCCTGTTTAACGCAGTCAACTACGTGATGAACTATGATGGAGAAACTGTTGAAGAAAAAAGAAACAACCTTGTTAAAAGGGCAGATGAGTTTATTGAATGGGTTGATACTGCAAGGAATAGGATTGGGGAGATCGGGGCAAAGAGGATTAAAGATGGTTCAACAATTTTAACTCACTGCAACTCCTCAGCAGCACTTTCAGTAATAAAAACAGCCTTTAAGCAAGGTAAAAAAATAGAGGTGTTTGCAACAGAGTCGAGACCAAGAATGCAGGGGTATTTAACGGTTAAAGAATTGAGCAAAGAGGGAATTCCAACAACACTCATAGTTGATTCAGCGGTAAGATACTTCATAAACGAGGTTGACTGCGTTGTTGTTGGAGCTGACACCATAACGGTGAATGGGGCTTTGATAAATAAGATAGGTACTTCTCAGATTGCCTTAGCAGCCAAAGAAGCGAGAGTTCCATTCATGGTTGCTGCTGAAACGTACAAGTTCAGTCCAAAAACGCTGTTTGGCGAATTGGTTGTAATAGAGGAGAGAGACCCATCAGAAGTTGCACCGGAAGATGTACTAAAACTACCAATAAAAATTAGAAATCCAGCCTTTGACGTTACGCCGAGAGACTACATCGACCTGATTATCACCGAAATCGGTGCAATACCGCCAGAGATGGCTTATTTGGTTATTAAAGAGAGGTTGGGTTACACAATATTCGACACAGAGGAATTGAAGTTATCCGCAAAACACTTCGATTGATTTACTTTTATTAAACCAAAATCATTTCATTTTAGTCTCTTTTTGTTATGCATTCTCTTAATTCCTACTAATAAATTTATTCTTGGAACTCTCTGCATATAACTTCTGTATGTATCCCCAAACTTGTCTATGTTTCTTTTCTCTTCTTCTATCATCGCAAAGTACAACAAAAGAATTAAAATTGCTCCTATAACCAAATTGACCACTTGTTGTGTTATGAGAATCAACGAAAGAATGATTAATATATGTACAAGAAATTCAGGGTGACGAACAATAGCATAAATACCACTTTCCACAAGGGTTTCTTCAAAATGAGCCTTCTTACGGGATTGTATTGAACCTAACAAAACAACTATCCCAAAAATCAAAGTTATCCATCCTATACAGCGTAATGAAACCAACTTAGCCGAGTTGTATAAGATGGAGGACAAAATTAGCAGACAGTATAAAATGAGAAATATTACGTGATATATCTTGTGAACGATATTTTTCTCACTAATCATTTCCGCTCGTAAAGATGAGTGGCTACCTCTCTATACTTTTTTTCAACATTTTCTGCCTTTCCTTCGCTGTATAGCCAGTTAGCTCCTCAAGGAATTTGTTGTACACTTTCAGGGTTTTTGCAGCGGTTTCATTGTCAACCTTTGGATTTGTTTTCGACTCTGCAAGCAAGACCTTATTCTCAATTTTAAGCTTCAACTCCTCAATGGCACCAAATCTAACCACGTAAAATCCTTCTTCAATCTCGTATTCACCAAAGTGTTTCTTTATTAACTCTTCCAACCTCTCGTTTGTTGGTTTAAAACCCCTTTTGAACTTGTATTCTCGCATGGGTTTAAGCAATTCACTGTAATTATAGCTTTTTCGAATTCAGGTTTTTGGAAAACGGATACATCATTTAGGTAAAAGCGAAATGACGAAGAATTTCAAAAATTTTTAATAATAGATTTTTAACAATTGAATGGTGATAAAATGATTATTTCTGGAGAGGAGTACGTAAAAAGGCTGAAAAGTTATGACAGAGAGATCTACGCCAAAGGTGAGAAGGTTGACTTTGACCACCCAAATGTAAGACCTGTCGTGAATGCAATTGCCTACACGTATGAACTAGCTAAGGAGAATGAGGCATACAAACCATATTCTGATTTGGTTGGTGAGGAAGTAAACAGGTTAAACTACGTAAACAAAACTCCCAAAGACTTAATTGCCAGATATGACTATCAGAGGGAGTTGAGTTTGCGCTTGGCAACGTGTAATTATCGATGCACAGGTTGTGATGCGATAAATGCTCTTTATCCAGCAACGAAAGCCTTAGATGAGAGGTTAGGCACAGATTACCACCAAAGATTTTTGAATTTGTTGAAAGAGATTCAGAAAAATGATTATGCGTGTACAGCAGCTTTGACAGATACAAAGGGTGATAGGAAGAAGAGACCAAAAGAGCAAAGAGAAGCTTACGTTCACGTTGTTGAGGAGAGAGACGACGGAATAGTTGTCAGTGGTGCAAAGATACATCAGAGCGGTGCTTTTGCAGCTGATGTGAACTTTGTTTTGCCTACACAAACGTTTAAAGAGGGTGAAGAGGAGTTTGCCTTAGCATTTGCAGCATTGCCTGAAGACGAAGGGGTAAAGTACATTTTACAAAACACAGGCGTGCAGGCTAAGTTTAGAGAGGGTGGAGAATACGAGATGGGAAATCCAAAGTATGGTGATAGGACAACTTGTACGGTGATATTTGATGAAGTGTTTATTCCTTGGGAGAGAGTTTTCGTTTTTGAAGACGTTAAGGCTGTTAGAGATGTTTTAACATATTTTGCCATTTCTCACAGGTGCGCGGGAGCCGCATGCAAAGCAGGATTTATCGATTCGATGACTGGGGCAGCAAGTCTGATGCTCAAGGCAAACGGATTGGAGAACGTGCCTGTTTTGAGGCAGAAGCTTGGCGAAATGGTTGGAGTTAGCGAAGCAGCTTATGCAATTGCTATTGGTGCGGCCACAAAGGGTTATGACGCTAAAGGTAGTTGGCAGCCAAATCAATTGATGGCGAACGCTGGGAAAATTGTGGGAGTTGAGGGGTTTAATAAGGTTATAATGCACTTAGCAGACATTGCTGGTGGTATTCCTGTTACAGCCCCATCAGAGTTTGACTTGAAAGATGAGAAGCTTGGCAAGTACTTGCAAAACTATTTGAAGGCGAGTGAAGATTTCACGGCTGAGGAAAGGCTAAAGATAATAAAGTTCATCGAGTTTTGGGTTACAAGTTCACATTTGCTTGGTGCAATTCATGGTGGCGGTTCTCCAGCAGCCTCGATTATATTCTTACAGTATTTGGCTGATTTGAAGAGCAGAGAGGAGGCTGTTAGAAACAACTTGAATCTTTAATTTTTATTTTTTGTTGATAGATAAGTATGGTTATCTCATTTCTCGACCTAAAAATCTTAAACTTACGTTACTCTCATGTTTGATTTTTTGAGAGCTTGCAAGTTTCTTTCAATTTCAGAATGGGGCAAATCCATAATCTATATTTACAAACATCACGGAATACAAGGCTATCAGAATCGTACTCAAAAAATTTAAATAATAATCAAGAGCAAGTGTCATAATGAAACCAAAATTCGTTGGTTTTCTTATTTTGGTATTGGTTGTTGGCGTTGTTTTGATGAGTGGTTGCACACAACAAAGTAAACAGGAGCAGACATCACAGGCTGAAACAGAACAACCTAAGAAAGAAATAAATCTTGAAAATAACGGTCTTAAAGTGAAAATATCACTTACGGAAAATAAAAAAGTAAGCGGAGTGATAAGTGTAACGTTGGAAGCTATACCTTCTAAGACAACCAAAATCCTTGTATCCATGGCACCGCAAGGATTTAAGGGTGATTTGTACAACGACCCGAACGTTATAATTCAGTGGATAAACGATCCTTCTGTTGGACAGGAAATTCTATTGGACACAACAAAAATCCAAAATGGTGTCTATGGAATAGGAGTGGCAGCTACTTATGAGGGGGCTCCAGAGTCGAGTCCTTGGATTGCTTTAGTCCAAACTCAAGTTAATGTACAGAATTAAAATTACTAATAAATAAAATTTTTTCTTTTTAAGCATCACACATTCATCGAAAATCCGTAAGCATTTGACGAAATTTTGAATTGAGAATTCACCATTTTACCAATCGAGTTAAACAAAATATGTATGTAGAATTCTGTATACATCAAAAGCTGTATACATCAAAAGGGGAAGTTAGGTCATCAAACCAGACAGACTCAAACGCTCTATGACTTGATATCATCCGAAAAGTTTAAAACATCTCCACCATTCTGATTGCAGCCGATGAATGATGATATATTGAAGGAGGTGAAATAATGGTGTATGTAAGGTTTGACGTTCCTGAGGAGTTGCAGAACGAGGCGTTGAACTTGCTTGATAAAGTGAGAGAAATTGGAAGAGTTAAAAAGGGAACAAATGAGACGACAAAGGCAGTTGAGAGAGGTATGGTTAAGCTCGTTTACATAGCGATGGATGTTGATCCGCCAGAAATTGTTGCCCATCTGCCATTGATATGCGAAGAGAAGAACATCCCGTACGTTTACGTAAAGAGTAAAAGTGAATTGGGTAAAGCTGTGGGCATAGAAGTGGATTGCGCAGCAGCAGCAATTATAAACGAAGGAGACGCAAGAAAAGAATTAAATAGCCTCGTGAGTAAAATCTCAGGTTTGAAGAAGTAAATAAAAAGGTGGAAGTATGAATGATGAGGACATCCAGCCAGCCGAGGTAATTGAAATTGTTGGCAGAACAGGGATGCATGGCGAGGCTACGCAGGTTAAGGTTAGGGTTCTGGCTGGAGAGAACAAGGGAAGGATCATCACAAGAAATGTTATGGGTCCAGTTAGGATAGGCGATGTTTTGATGATTAAGGAGACAGCAAGGGAGGCTAAGAAGTTGACAGTAAGGTGATAACATGGAAACAAAGATCTGCTCCTTTTGTGGCAAAGAAATTGAAATAGGGACAGGAAAGATGTTTGTAAAGAGAGATGGTAAGATTTTCTATTTCTGCTCTAGGAAGTGCGAGAAGAACATGCTTGAGCTTAAGAGAAATCCAAGAAAGTTGAAATGGACGAAGTACTATTCTAAGCAGTAAGTCGGGAGGGCTTTTGATGGACATCGAAAGGACGTTTGTAATGGTAAAGCCAGACGGAGTGCAGAGAGGTTTAATTGGCGAAATAATTTCAAGGCTTGAAAGAAAAGGATTAAAGATAGTTGCAATGAAAATGATGAAAATTGAGGAAAGCTTAGCAAAAGAGCATTACACAGAACACAAAGAAAGGCCTTTCTTTGGAGATCTAATCAGCTATATAACAAGCGGTCCAGTTGTAGCGATGGTTATTGAGGGTAAAGAGGCTGTTAGCGTTGTCAGGACTTTGGTTGGACAGACAAATCCGAGAGAAGCTTTACCGGGAACGATTAGGGGCGATTATGGAATAGATGTTGGTAGAAACGTTATTCATGCATCTGACTCAACACAATCAGCAGATAGGGAAATAAATCTGTTTTTCAAAGAAGAGGAAATTCTATCTTACTCAAAGGCTGACGAGGTTTGGATTTACGAATAATTTTTATTTTGTTAAAATAAAAAATTAGTCAAGTTACCATGGCAAAAAAGAAGAAGAAAAAGAAAATTGAGGAAAAAACCCTTAGGACTCCAATTGTTGCCGTATTAGGACATGTTGACCATGGAAAGACAACGTTACTTGACAAAATCAGAAGGACAACGGTAACAGCAAAGGAGGCCGGTGGAATAACGCAACATATTGGTGCTACAGAAATTCCAATTGATACTATAAAACAGATTTGCAAAGACATGTGGAACGTAAAAATCACCATTCCCGGGTTGCTCTTCATAGACACTCCCGGCCACAAAGCATTCACGAATTTGAGAAGGCGAGGTGGAGCATTAGCGGATTTAGCGATTCTGATTATTGATATAAATGAGGGGTTCAAACCGCAGACTGAGGAGGCATTGACAATTCTAAAAACATTTAAAACACCGTTTGTTGTTGCCGCAAACAAGATTGACAGAGTTCCGGGGTGGCAAAGCATGGAATACACTCCATTCCTGAAAACCTTTGCAAATCAGGAGGAGTTTACAAAGCAAAGATTAGAAAACAAGATTTACGAGTTGATTGCTGAACTGTACAAGTACAACTTTTCAGCAGACAGATTCGACAGAGTTAGGGATTTCACAAAGACGATAGCTATAATTCCCATATCCGCTTTAACGGGAGAAGGAATTCCTGAACTGTTAATGATACTCGTTGGATTGGCACAAAGGTACATGGAAGACACACTAAAGCTCCACGTTAAGGGGAAGGCAAAGGGAACGATTTTGGAGGTAAAGGAGGAGAAAGGATTGGGCGTTACCTGTGATGTTATTCTCTACGACGGAACGCTGAAAGTTGGAGATAAAATTGCAATAGCCGGAATGGATGATGTAATCGTTACGCACGTCAAAGGCATACTAAAACCAAGACCGATGCAGGAGATGAGGGTGGAGAGCAAATTTAAGTCTGTGAAATCAGTTACTGCTGCCGCTGGAGTTAAGCTTGTTGCTCCCAATTTAGAAAACGTGTTGGCAGGGAGTGAATTTGAAGTCATTGAGAGTGAGGAAGATGTAAAGCGATTTAAAGAAAGGATTATCAAAGAATACGAAGAGGTTGCGATAAGAACGGATGAAGAGGGTGTGGTTTTAAAAACTGACACCTTAGGCTCATTGGAGGCTTTGATTAACGAGTTAAGGGAGAACGAGATTCCGATAAAGAAGGCTGAGGTTGGAGATGTTGATAAGAGGGACATAGTTGATGCTTCCGCCAATAAAGATGAATTGAATAGAGTTGTTCTAGCCTTTAACGTGAAATTACTGCCGAATGTGGAAAACGAGGCGATGAAGTATGGGGTCAGGATTTTTGAAGATAAGATCATTTACACGCTAATTGACAATTACGTGCAGTGGAAGGAAGAGGAGAAGAGGGCAAGAGAAAAACAGAAGGTTGAGGCTTTGATTAAACCCGCAAAGATCAAGCTTTTGAAGGAATTCATCTTTAGAAGGAGTAAACCAGCCGTTATAGGAGTTAGAATTTTGGGTGGTGAAGTAAAGAGAGATGTCAAGCTCATCAAAGAGGATGGAAGTGTTGTTGGATTTATTCAAAGTATGCAGAAAGAAGGAAAGAACGTTGGAGTTGCGAATGAAGGGGATGAGTTGGCTATAGCCATAGATGGCGTTACAATTGGCAGGCAGATTGAGGGTGATGAAATCTTGTACGTTGATGTGCCAGAAAGGCATGCGAAGGTTATCGAGAAAGATCTGTTGGATTCTTTGAGTGAGAATACAAAAAAGGCGTTTTTAGAGTTTTTGGAGATTAAAAGAAGAGAAAATCCGTTTTGGGGTAAGTAGTTAGCAATAGCCGTTACGTTCGGCAATTTAACTTTCTAAAATATGAAATCTGCTTTGATTCGTTATTAACGTAAAAAAACAGAAACTTTAACTCATCCCTATACTCCCTCCAGAGAGCTAAGATTAACAGAGACAAAAAGATCCATGGACGTAATAGTTACAGTCCCGTACATCAGAGGGGTCTCTACACCAAACCTCAAAAGCTTGGAAGCGTTGAGATTTGTAGGATTTGGAGGGGTTTTGACAAAGACAATACAATTGTGGACGATTTCTCTCTTCTTTCCATCTTCAATTCCATACAGAGTCACACTGATGTGGAAGGCTATCGTTTGGTCGGAATCTACAAACAAATGGTAGCGATATGAAAAGTTCGCTTTATGTGATGCACTTTCTAAGCCAAGGATGTTCCAAGGCTTCTGTATGTAGCCCGACATATTAGCGAATCCTCGTTGTTCCTGCATTCTACGTGCTGTCCCTTTTCGCTCCAAGCTCTTTTGTTCCTATTCAATATAACCATGTTTATCGTGAAATGACTTTTGTTGTAGAGCTTGTTAGCTATAAAATCGTACTCGTAACATCCCGCCTTGGAATTTGCTTTAGCACTTCCGTTAACTACGACGCTATACAACCACACTTGATCCGTTATCCACAAACCCTCGAAAATACTCGTGGAAAAGGATGACTGTAAATTGCTATCTTTTAGCTCGTCAAATGAAGTGTTATTCAATACACGTATAGAAACATTCTTGTTTTTTAAGTCAACTAAAAACCCGTAGTATTTGCCACCATTGAATTCATAACCCCCCCACAAATAGGTTCGTACTTGTATCCGATTCCGTAAATGAACTTGACAAGACTCTCGTTGTAGATTACGGTGGCAAGTTTAAGTTTGTTCTTTCCATTCACAAGTTCATCTGGCTTAGACTTTGTAACTACTCCTTCAGCCTCTTTTTCTAAATTCGTTGCAATTTTAAACAGGCTTTTGACGTTGATATTTTCCTGATTTCTATTGGTGATGTAACCGAAGTTGTAAAAGTTGTAATTGCAGAAAAATAATCACAGAAAAAATTACAAAAACTAAGAGAATTGCAAGTACAATGGAGATCGTAGGTTTACGCTTCATTTTTTCAAATCTTGAATTGCCATAATCTGTACCAATTTCAATTTTGCTCCCCCAGTACCGCGGTAACAGGGCCGTAGGCGTAATAATTAGTTGTTCCGTAGATCTTCACAACCTCAATTCTGTATCTCTCCTTTTCAAAGGATGACAGTTCGTGTGGGTCTGGAGGTGTCGATAGAAATATTCGCATACGATGAGTCTCTTTTCCACTTTTGCAGTATAGCTCTACCACCAAATCGAAAGCTATCATCTGCTTCTGTTTCACACGCACCTGCCACCGATGAAAGAAAGATACGTTTGATGGTAAATCGCTTGGAGTAATGAAATCCCATATGCTTTTTTGCCCGTAAACTACTTCACACGTTATGTTGTCTGCATACTTGCATTCAATGTGGGGTTCTCCAGCATCACTCCAAGCCATCCTGCTTTCAGGATCATTTTCAAGCACATTGAAAAAGAAATTTTCCTTGTTGTAACTTTTTTCAACAAACATACGATACTCAATGCATCCATTTCCTCTTCCAAAAGACTCAATGTTGAATTCATACACCCAATATCGTGTAAAATTCAACCAGACACCTGGTGAAAATTCTACGAACACAAGTGAATGCACGGTGTTTGACTTCTCAGATCCTTTAGATATGATTTCAATATTTTCAACTTCATCGGTTGAACGTACGGTTTTGTTTTTTAAATCCACGGCAATCCTGTAGATTTCTCCATTTATACCCTCTACGTTTTTGTATTTAAGTATCCTGTAAAAAACATCAGCGCTATCGTTGTGAATGACTTCAAGAATTTTAAGAGATTTTGAATTGTTCCCGTTTAGCAATTTCTGTACCAACCTGTCTTTCATGAGGATGCTGTTGATTTCAGTTTGTATTTCTTTCAGTTTTCCTGTATCCGCATTCACCCTATTTTCCTGTGGTTTTTCTTCAATGCAACAGATAATCAGTGATGCTATTAGCAATATCGTTACAATAAACTTACCGTTCATGATCTTTATTCCTAATTTCATGTAATATTCGTTTAATTGCTGAACTTATACCATAATCTCTGTTGAGTCATATTTGAACACTCTATGTATTTGAAATCTTGTTCTGTTTTTGTGACTTCTCTCTGGCATATTCTTTTTTCCAATTTCAATAATTTTCTGTACGATCTTATCAGCAATCGTCTTACTTACCTCCATTCCATCGAACTTTTCTCCCACACTTACATAGCCGACTAACATAACTGTATTCGAGGTTCTAACTCTGACTCAAGTGAAAGTTCCAATGGCTTCTTTGAAGAACCTGAAATTCGAAACTCGTACTGCCAGCCCAAATTTTTGTAGTGTTTCACGTAGTGTGAATCTATCTCCAAAGTAGTGACAGTTATTAGCTTGTCTCGTTTATCTTTATCACTTCCCCTTTTACTATGTCCACAGTTGCAATAATGGTTTTCTTTGGCTCTTTTATATGTATATGTAAACGTCTACCAACAGTTTTCCCTCACTCTGTTTTGTGACTTCTGTGACTTCGTATTTCTTACTTCCAATTTTCTCTTTTATCCTTGGGTCGTTCAGTGCTACCTCTTTTGGTGGGATCAACGACTTGTAAACGTAAACTATCCATCCATTGATGGTTGTATTATGCAATTTTTGGTTTTCTGGAGTTAGGTCGTGGACCCACACATTTATTATTTTACTACCTGTTTTTGGGTCTATGGTAATATCCCACGTTCCAATTTGCATCTCTGGTTTTTCTTTGAGTTTCTCAAATTCTGTATTGATCTCATCTACTTCCTTTTTAAGCTCTAAATCTTCAATTATGTTTATTGTCCATCCATCGATCTTCATTCCATTGAATTTTTCGTTTTCTGGTGTAAGTTCCCACACAAAAATGTTAATTCTCTTTTCTGCCTCATCTACTGACCATCTGGTTGTGCCTATTTTATTTATCGCTTCGGGTTCAAGGAATAGATGTTCTATTTCAGACTTTATTTTTGGTAGAAGTTCTTTTTTATTGCTTTCTTCTTTTTTCTCATTTGGCTGCTTTACTATGAATATTGCTATACTCAAAATTGCCACTACAAGAATACTCATTACTAACACTTTTCTCTTTAATACCTTTTTCAACTCTTTACATCTCCTACATCAAATTATGGATAACAATTAACACTATACACATTACAGTTCTTGTCTATCTCAAAACATACAACTCTGTCACTATACATAGTTCCACTACAACTTAATATGCCTCTTACTTTTTCTATTCTAACTTTTGTATTTTCTACACTTGTACCACAGGGCATTTGCCAGTCACCTGGCCTAATGTCAAGATTATCGTACTGAAAAAAACTTCCAATTACTGAAATTCGACATGTCACCTCCTAAATGCTCTGCACATATAGAATGTCCAAAAGACAATGAATTGTTAACAACATTTGCTATATATATTGGCTTATTCCAACCATATATTTCCATATAACAATATTCTGGACAGCCACTTTTCTCTCTCCAATAGCACTTACTCAACACACTGTAAAATCCATAACTTTGACCAGCCCTTGCAAATCTTATTATAGCATTAGTAAGGCACAAAGCATTTTTCCAACTACCACTTCCTCCATAACAGTTAGATTGGCCAGATCGATAATGATATATTGGAAAGTTAATGTATGGTCCAGAAGTGTAGCTACACTCATTCCAGCAATGGAAATACGTCTTCTCCCTTACCTTATTCTGTTTCGCCCTCCACTTTTCCCACCTCTTGTTTATCTGCCTTCTAATCTCACACACACAACATCCACAGTATCACCACCTCAAATACCTACAACAACTGTCGAAGGGGTTGCCAAATTCTCTCCTTCTAAGAACCTCCTTTAATGGCTGTGGATACCTTCCGAGAACTTTTTGATTTCTCGGGCAATCCCAGTACCTCAGATCAGGCGTTACTGCAATTCCGCAAATACCAGCAACACAGCCAGTCTCAACGCAAGTAGTAGGGGTGATTACGTACTTACTAGCGTATTCCTTGACTTCCAACCACTTCGTAAAGCTTACAGCCTTCTTAGACTTCCCGAATGGCTGGTATAGAGTTATGTTTAGCATTGTGCAGCCGTACTTTCTGCAAAGGTCGATGACATGGTCGATACAATGCATGTTTTCTTTTGTTAGAGTAAAACCAATGGATCGTCTAATTCTGTGTTTTTGTAAGCATTTAAGAGCTTTAATCGCTCTGTCGTAGCTACCCTTTCCACGTATCCTGTCGTGGGTCTCTCTGTCTCCATCTATGCTCACCTGAATTCCATCACATTCTTCAAACACTTCGATGTATTTTGGTACAAGCATACCATTTGTGCTGAGCACTATTCTGCCCTGAAGATCTCTTATGAGATTACATAACTCTTCAAATTTGGAATACATCAGAGGCTCACCACCGCCCAAGATTATGGTGTAATCATCGAGTGGAAAGTCGGTGGCAAGAAAATCTTCGCAAATCCTCTTTACAACATTCAGTGGGATCTCACCTCTCTTGCCGTCGTACTGCTTGAAATAGCAGTGTTTACAGCTTAGCTGGCATGCAGAAATTACGTGGAGATTTAGCCAGTTCTCAACCATCTCAATTCTCTCCTCTTTTCCATCTCCAGCTTTTTGTTATGTCTACTCCCCCATACGTTCTTCTAACCTCATACTGTACCATCTCTCTCGGTAAAAACGCGTTTAGGTTATCTGGATCAGGAAATATTCGGTAAAAGTAACGTGAAGCTATTTTTCCCATCCTATTTACGTTTCTCAAATATCGTTCTAATTGATGTTTATCGTTGGGCTCTCTGATCGGGTACATCATTTTGATGATGAAATCTGGATTTATTTCGTGCAGAAGTTTGCACATTTTCTCGAAAATAATCTCATTTATGGCTGAAAAGAGGATTATAGGAACTCCAATTAAACCTTCAAAAGTTTCAGTGGCTAATTTCAGTGCATCTATTACATGCCGATTGCTGTAGCCTCCAGTATACCACTTGTGCCACTCATCGTCTATATTGCGGAAGGATATGTCGATTCTATCGAGATTCAACTTGTTAACTTTTTCGATGAAGTTCTCGTCGATAAGATATCCGTTCGTCTCAAGACTGATCGTATAATCGGTTTTTCTTTTTAGACTCGCAATCAATTTGAGCACTTCTACTTTTTGAAGTAGCGGTTCTCCTCCACTTATCACAAACAGTGTAGGTAGGGGCACATCTAAATGCATTAAGTTTGACGAATCAATTATTTCATTGATGGATACAGTTATTGGCATCGCTTTGTTGAGAGGTTGAAACTTGTTGGTACACCACTTGCAATCCCAGTTACACCCCCATAACTTAATATCAAGTATCTGAAATACTCCATTCACAGATCTGTACAAAAAAGGGTAGATAATCAGCTCATCGTTATTCTCAAAAAACTTATTTAGGTTGGTAAGATTAAACGGTGGTATACCAACTATTGCAGCACTGAGGGCGGCAGTGGTTTTAACGAAATTTCGCCTTGACATCTTAACCACTGATCAGCAAGAAATCCCCAATCTTTAGATTGTTGGGATGAATTGCGTCCAATCCTAAAACTTTTTCCTCAACAAATAACTTTGAGTGGGTGGGGCATTTAGCGCTCTGCGCTAA
>Ga0180301_10000117_pt1 | contig 56001 bp, 53 predicted proteins | sample GuaBasSediGuay16_FD_121797 | JGI IMG/M metagenome (GOLD analysis project Ga0180301, IMG submission 121797) | Subseafloor sediment microbial communities from Guaymas Basin, Gulf of California, Mexico - Guay16, Core 4569-2, 12-15 cm | ecosystem: Environmental > Aquatic > Marine > Hydrothermal...
AAAAGAAGTGGAAGTGTATGCTTTGAGTTTTCTTAAGGGAGCAAAGAGTAAGTAAGCAAGGAGTTAATGATGAAGTTGTTAGGGATTATACCCAAAGACCTTAGAGACTTGAAAATACTAAGCGCTGATAAAGCATTAGTGGCGTTTGATGATGCTGTATATGAAATGACTTTTCTCCCACGAATAAAAATAAAAGAGTGTGGTCGATGGACTGGTGCTACGGCTTACTCAGTTGGAGCTATTGATGAAAAGAAACTCTTAGGCACATCTATAGGGATCATAATCTTTGGGGATAAGGCATCCCCATTATATTCTGGAGGAAAAAGCTTGATTTTTCACGGAAATTTCTCACCTAAACACAAAATAGCTGTTTTTGTCCAATCTCCAGAGAAAATTGAGAGAATAATTGATGTTTATCTCTTGTCTAGTGAGGATTTGTTAAAGAGCAGGAGATTGTCCAGAGAAAAAGGCCACGAAATAACCTTCTTTGGCACTAATGTCGGTCCTGTAGAAAACTTCCGATTCGAGCTAATTAAGGGATTAATTCTAATAAAGGACATTGACGGTGATGGCTTTGATGAGCTAATAATTATAACTCCAGAGGAAATAACTCCTAGACTCCAGATATTGGATTATGATGTAGAGAATAACCTGATAAAGTCTCAGGTAATATCTCTGCCAGATTTCCTAAGAGAACCCTTACAATTAGCGGCGGAGGATATCGATGGAGACGGGGCTGAAGAAATATTTATTCTGAGTAGAAGCACGCCTACCAAATACTTCATTATTGTTTTGAAACTATACCCGACAGATACTGGTAGTTACAATGCAAGAACCTATGTTATTTCTCAAATCAATATTAATGAGCTATTCGGAGAAGTTTCCGATGATGGATTTTTGCAAGTTAAGTTATGCTCAGAACCCCTTCCTCACTTCTTATTATTCTGGATAGAACCTCCCGACTACAACGAGTATCTTGCTAAGATCCGCATCGCTAAGCTTATGATAGATAGCAATGTGTCTGTGTGTAAGGGAGAATTAAGGCATTTCCCACCTAAACAATTAATTTTTCATGGAAAGGAACTCCCCGAAAACGAAATTGTATTCATTTCTGACTTCGGCATTAGTAGATGGAAAATCTTAGAAAGCGATTCGGAACAATCACGAACTAGTGAACTGGGAAACTTCTATACTCTCACCCGCATCGATTATATTCGGAAAATAGGTCAAAAAGTCCTAATCGGGGGCTGTATACTTGAAGAACCCATAAAGCTGTCCACTATACATCTTTATGACCCATCTACCAAAGAATACGAATCCCTGGGTATTATTGAGGGAAAAATAAAACAAGTCGAATATAGGAATGATAAGCTGCTTATTCTGACCGATTTAGGACTGTATAAGTGCGATCTATTAAATAATGTTATGGAAAGGATGATCTCTCAAGAGAATTTAGTCGGTTTAATTGTAGATAAAGACACTATATTAGTAGCTGGGAAGAAAAAAGTCGTTGAATACTTAGCTGAGAATGAACATAAGTGGAACGTGCGTGAAATAATGCGTTGCAAAAGCGATGAGGAAATAGTAGAATTTAAGAAAATAGGTAATAAAGTTGTGCTGGGAATCATTAATAATAAGGAACTAATGATTAAATCACTTAACGGGGAAATTCTGTGGCGAGTAAAAATAGATCCTCAGGAGATTAGGTTCGTAAGATTTTTCACTATAAAGGACGCTGAAATCCTCATTACTCGTAACAAAATACTGTTACGCTTTAATGGTAAAGAGGAAAGAACAGTATCACTAAACATATCTGAGGAGCTAACGGCTGCAGAGATAATTAGAAGTAATGGCCAAGAAGCTCTAATCGTTAAAGCTGACAATATTGTTTACCTTATCACTCCACAAGAAGACTCCATACAATCCTCAATCATAATGTCTAATGTAGTAGCTTTTAGCGCTGAGAAAGAAACATTGCTCGTGGCATTAACTGATAGAAAAATAGTGAAATACAACGTATCAGAGGTGTTCCAACTTGCAGAAAGTGGCTGAAAGAATTGTGTCTTATCTCCTAACGGTTATTGAGAGCTGGATACTTGGGACGAGTGATGATCTTATCGGTGGTATTCTTAGTTTAACATTTGATGATAACTCGTTCATAAAGTACTTTATTAGGATTAAGAGAGAAACGAGAAAAACAGGAGAAACCGTCATAGGTACTTTGATAATAAACATTTCATATAAGATAGGTTTCAAAAAGAATGGTGGGGAAGTCCTAAAGGAGGGGAAATTTGAGCGTATAATCATTAATCTTCAGGCATACATAAGATCTATGCGCATTCTCGAATATATCAGCCTAATTAGAATCTTGGGAATGAAACCTATTACAACAGAACACGATCTGATGATTCCGATTCAATTCATAGATGATCTCGAAAAAAGATTAGTCTACGTTCAAAGAGTTGTTAAAGATGATCTTTCTAAGACTCTTTCTGAAGTCTTCTCGGGAAAAAGTATTAATGAAGTCAGAATTAAGGAAGTAGATCTTAAAGTTACAACCAAGAAAACAACGAGTGATGCTGTGGATATTTTCTTTAGATTGATAAAGTACTTGTTACAGCAGTACATAGATATTTCACAGTTAAGACACGTTGAAAGAGAACTGCATAGAAAGTATGGCACAGATGAAACATTCATAAATAGCGTGTTTAGTGCAAAATGGCGGGAGGGACTCGCTCGGACCATAAATTTATTGGCCCGTTATTTTGAAATACTCGAAATGAGCAAACGATTATCTCCAGTAGTCTTTGTGAGCGCTTTAGCGAAAAACCTAGGAGCACAGGCGGCTAAGAAAATGTTTCAAAGATTCTGGCATCTATTAGATGGTTTCTCTACGGATGAGAGAGTTAATAAAATGAAGGAAAACATCAGAAGCCTTCTCCAACAAACTACTCTCTTTGGAGCAATACTAGAGGATTATGAAAAGATTGAGTCCTTAGAAAATCCCTGCTATGAGAAATTTGAGAAGATGATTACTCATGGATTAAAATCAGTGTTAGACAATATTAAGGAGCTCAAAGAGGCTCTTAATAAAAATATTTCATCACGGGAAGAATTTCTAGTGTTAATTCGTGAGATATTCCGAAAAAAAGATATTTCGGAAGATGATAAGGTAGCGTTGATAATTTTACTAACAGCAATGTTTGATTATTCATTAATTACTAGGATCCTAAAGAACTTAAGGAGCGATATCGTTTGTAATCGCTGTCTTGGTTATAGAATAGTAAATGCGTTGCTATTGACTAGTAGTAAGGCATCTTCGAAATTGCTTGATGAGCTAGATGATATAATTTATCTACTCATATATTCGAAGGAACTAAAGGAAGATACGTATAGGATAATCCTCGCTATTGCTTATCTACTAAAATCCATTCTTTTAAAGAAAATAGGTGACATATCAAGAGCTGAGAAGACTTGGGAAACAACAATGAAATTAGCTGATATGTTGCATGTCCCGAGAGATATTCTTCTAAAAATCTCTAGGGCAGTATAATATTAGGTAAAGAGTGACTCATTATGGTTACTAGTGAGATAAAGTGGTTATACATAGGAACACTGGCCCAGAGATTCCTAAAAACAATCACTGAAATACTGACGGATCTCTCCGAAAGATTCCCGCTAAGCGAATCAGCTATCCAGATTATTAAAAGTATGGAGGAAAAAGCAAGGATGGGGAATATACCAGACCCTGATTCGCTTGAAAATATTGCTAAGAAAGAGAAAGATTCTAGTATTTTTCTCCTTGCTGGTCTAGTGCATAGAGAATTCGGACGTTTCTTGGCAGCGAATATTTTAGATAGAGGAGCGTTTGTTGAAGAAACTTTTGGAGCCTACATAAAGGCGATAGGTATCTTGTTAGGCTTACTAATATTGAAAAAAGATAAATGGCTTGAAAATGAGCTACTGAGAAGTTTAATGGAGATAAAATACGTAGTTAATGAATCAAAAGTTATTATAAAACAGGAATACATGATATTGTTGAAAGGAATAGAAACAATGGTGCTCTCTGTGTTGAAAGTTCTTGGAATGGGAGTTGGCAATCATGAGGATTAATTCCTCTATAAGAAAAGTCTTAGGACTGTACATTTTAGATAGGAAAATACTGTATGAGAGAAGAGTCTCTAGACTTTTGGTAGCAACAATCTTTCTTGTTCCATTCGTCTTAGCTGAATTCTCCCTTTTAGCAATACTGCTTACAGTAGGTACATATTTTCGCTTCTACATATTTCTCGGTTTTAAAATTGCTTCAATAACGGTAAGTTCTCCTACTTTAGCAATACTTTTGAACACTATTCTCTACGGAATTTTTTTGATTATATCTGTAGCATTTATAGTAAAGGGTAAGGGATTGGTATATGAGCTTAGTAGCCGTAATTATAGTTGGGAGCCCTTGAGCGTTACAGAGAGCTTTTTCCTGGCCTTTTTTCTTAGCATAGCGCTTGTCTTCATTTTCCCGTCTCTTCCTCGTACAGCCCCAGGAGAAACAACCATAATAATGGTTTATAACGCTATCTTTCTAGCACCCTTAAGCGAAGAAATTAGTTATCGTTTCATAATCCTATTACTGCCGGTCATTATAAAGGATTTCATCCTCTATAGGGGCGAAAATCCTAAGCAGATAATTGATATTCTCATTGATGGAAAGGAGGATATAGATATATTAGATTGGATATTGATTGGCATCAGTGGAGGAATTTTTGGCGTAGCTCACTATGTATTCGGTTGGTCATTTAATAAAATTTTCCAAGCTACTCTTCTTGGGATATTCTTGGGATACATAGCTGTGAAGCGGGGGCTTGTGGCTTCAATAATTTTTCATTTCGTATGGAATAGCCTTTCTATTCTCGCAATCATTCCGCTATTTTTCGACTTACCAAGTATAGCGAAATATCTCATCTCAACAATAGCCACTATTTGGATTATTATTAGTATAATAACGGGTATAGTAGTCCTCGTGATATTTGTGCTAAGAATTATGGGTTATAAGACGATTTGAAGAGGGTGCTGTCTTTGGCTATGCTTTTCAGACCTAGGCAATTTCCCCGTAGATACAGAGATTTAGCGGAGAAAATTAGGCAGAACAGACCCCGATTAGATACTATCTGTAATGTGTATCGAGGAATATGGACAGGAGTATTGCACGTTTTCGTAGTTGATGACACCATTATTGAAGAGTGGAGATTGGAAAAAGATGCTTTGCGACCTATCTTAAGAGGAAAAGATATCGGGCCTTTTAGATACAAATGGAATCATAAATGGGTAATATACACGGAGCAAGAGGATTTCGAGAAACGATTTCCTAGGGTCATTAAGTACTTGGAACAATTCAAAATTATTCTTGAACGAAGAAGCGCTGTTTGGATATATGGTAGAAAATGGTGGGAGTTGGAAGATCCATTATCTCCTAAGATGTTCGAAGTTGAGAAGATAATGTCCCCTTACATCTCCCGTTTCAACGCTTTTACATATGAAGAAGGAAAATATTACGCGATGGATAGCACGGTAATTATTCGTTTCTGGTTTGATACTGAGGAAGTGAGAGACTACATAGTAAAGTGGAAGGAGACTAATGAGCCAGAATTGGATGTTGAGAAATTCTTGCAGGAGGGAGAAATTCTCTTAAGCGAGTTGGAGAGAGATAGGAATGCGTTACTCTACCTATTAGGTATCCTTAACTCTGACTTGATTGAGTTTTACTATAAGTTATATGCTCAGAGAGTAACGAGACGAGGGAGCAGACAGCCGAAAGGAAAATACTACCTCTATGTACCACCGTATCTCAATGTATTACCCATACATATAGGTAGTAAGGAGGAGAGACTGGATATTATAAAACAAGTAGAGAAGATATGTAGTGTGGCAAAGAAACTTAATGAAGTGGAGGAGGGGAGTGAAGAAAAGAAAGAAATTGAGGAAGAAATGGGCAGATTGATGGGAGAATTAAATGAGACTGTATATAACTTGTACGGTTTAAACGAGGAGGAAAAGGCAATAATTCAGACATTTGTTCTTAAAAAGAGGTGAGATCAGGTCACTCTAAATCGATACATTTGGGCGTGAGGAATTTTTTCTCCCTTCTCATCTTCAAAGAAAATTTTTGCATGAGGATGTATTAAACCTAATTCCTCTGCTAATGAGACTACTTTTTGCCCCATTAAATTTAGGACGTCAGCCTCTAGCATCAAACTGATTAGCTCCTCTTTATTGACTAATCTTTCGCCATAGAACCTTCGAGACACTTTAATGGTTAGGTTTTGCCTACGCAGTTCTTTTTCTAGTAGTTCCTTATCACAAGCAGCTAGTATGAGCCCATAATTCTCATCACGTATCTCTCTAATCCAAGCAAATTCCTCGTGTTCTTCCAACTAGATCCCTTTTCTAAAGTAAAAAGTGTATGAATCTTGGCAATATGCACGTCTTAGTTACCTTAGACCTAGATAGATATCGCTATAATACCTTTTTTATTTCTGCTCTTATTACTATGTGAATTTTATTGGGAGCCACGCCTTTGACCTTCTGGGTGTGTATTTTGATTACTTTATATCCGTTTTTTCTGATAAGGTCTCTAAGATATTCAACCTCGTAATGCTTATTCTCTCTCTTAGTCGCTACATGGTAATGAAGCATTCCTCCCTCTGGAGTAATCGCTCTAATTCCAATGGATATTTGATACTTGTCCGGTCTTGGTAGAAAACCCAGTAATACATGGTCAGCTATTTCTTCGATATCCCAAAAATGATTATCGATCATAAGCGCGCATATTATGTTAGAAACCTTGTTTAGACGAATATTATCTAGGAGAAAACTATATGCTAGTGGATTCAGTTCTAAAGCATATATCCGTTTAGGTTTCACGTTAACAGCTATTGGCATGGATAAATTGCCGCAACACGCAAACATGTCGAGAACTGTATCGGACTTACTAACAATTTTTATTAGTCTTTCCCGCTCCCCAGAATTTCCAGGACTAAATGTTAATTTCGATATATCTAATTTAAAGTACGTATTTAATTCTCTATGAATAACAATTGGATTACAATCTCCCGCTACACATACATAGTGAGGTGCTCTATAAACTCCTTCAGCCTTCCCCTTTTTGACCCAAACACTTCTTGCATTAGTAAGTAAGTTCAATAATTCTTCAGCGATAATCTTGGAAAATGGTACTAAGTTCTGACGAAGATGGAGTAGAACAGCACCACCTATTATCGGATATCTGGATGGAAGGTAATCTAGAAGTTCCTTTGGTATTTTTTCTTTTAATCTACTTTTTAATAGTTCTTTAAGAGAAGCCACGAGTAAATCCCCTAGATCTGTAATAGAAGATTTCTAAATTCCTTGCATAGTTTCTTTCTATCTTTTCTGGGTAGGTTTTTCAGAGATTCGCAATAGACGGTTAATAAGCGTGCCTTATAAACCCTTTTCTCAACCATACTCTTTGCTTTTGAATATTCCTCAAGAATTTTAAGTGCTTGTTTGCGATAAGGCTCAGAAGCGTTCATAATAATATTTTTCACTTTCTTCCAAGCAACATCTGTACTCAATTTTTACCCCCAAGATTTCAGCGATGCCGGCTCTCTTCATTACTGAATCCGAGCACGTAGTTCCTCATCATCAAACTATTTAAATTCATCAACCTGTAAAGTGTAGTAGTTATAACTGTCTCCTTATCTTAGAAACTAAAAACATTGTATTAGCTTATTTAAGGGCTGATGTTATTGCCTAGACTACCTAAGGATTTTCCATTCGAAAATGATGAAAGCTTAATATACAAGACGGAAAAAATAGAGACAAATCCAAACTGGGGACATTGGCCAGATAAGAGACCAATAGAAGAACATATCCGTTTTGGAGTAATTAACCTTGATAAACCACCGAATTTAACGAGCCATGAAGTATCCGCTTATATAGCCAAGTTGCTAAGTCTCAATAAAGTAGCACATGGAGGAACATTGGACCCAGGAGTTAGTGGTATTCTTCCTATCGCGTTAGAGAGAGCTACACCAATAGCGCGTACATGGCTTCCTAGTGACAAGATCTATGTTGTTGCGATGCGTCTACATAAGCAAGTGGATGAAGAAAAAGTAAAAAAGGTATTGAAGGAGTTTGAGGGACCCATATACCAGAGACCACCTTTAAGATCAGCTGTTGTTAGGAGAACTAGGATTAGACGTATTTACAAGATAGATTATCTAGAGATGCTAGAAAGAGATGTATTATTCATTGTTCATTGTCAGGCAGGCACTTATATGAGAAAACTCTGCACAGATATTGGTGATGTACTAGGCGTCGGAGCTCATATGATTGATTTACGCAGACTGAAAAGTGGTCCGTTTTACGAAGATGATACTTTACGTACATTACAGGATTTAGTAGATGCGTGGACATTGTTTAAGGAAGAAGGTAATGAGACCGCGTTAAGAGACGTTATTCTTCCTGCAGAAGTAGGAATTCTTCACCTACCTAGAATAATCATAAATGATGGTGCCGTAGGTGCTCTAACTTATGGGGCACAATTATATGTTCCTGGGATCGTTGCTTTCTCTTCCAACATAAAGAAAGGCGATCTTGTAGCAATTTTAACTGTAAAAGGAGAGCTTGTTGGACTAGCGAGGGTCATACTTGATGCTGAGGAGATAAAGAGGAAGGAGAAGGGTCAAGTGACTGATGATACTAGGATTTTAATGCCAAGGAATCTTTATCCTCCAATGTGGAAAAAGAAAGTATAGGTACGTCAGAGAAGTATAGTGTGTCATCATTAATGTTTTTCAGAGCTCGAGACCATCATCATAAATTCTTAATAATTCGTGGAATCTAATGCCAAAAGAAATTATACTCTCTCATACATGGCTTTAAATTTAGTTTTTGGGAAGAGATGGTTGGTCAGAACTGCGACTCTTCTTCATAAATCCGTATCGTGATAGTCATCATTCCTGATTTTTCTGACAAATTATTGTCCTGTTTTGGAAGGTTTATTCATTAGAGAGTATTTCGAGTTAGTTTTTTAAGTTGATCTTCGCGCAGGAAGATATCTAGGAAGACTATATCTTCATAAGCTATGTCCATTTGAAGAAGTATGTCTAGTAGCTTATTGTAGTGTTCTGGCTTGATTAAAATAGCGTGAGAGCAAATAGTTATTGAGTTCACTGATGTTGTTAGTACTGAGAGGATGTTCTCTCTTAGGGGGTAAGGGAATACAACGAGTTTATAGGATAATATTTTTCTTTTCTTTACGGTTTTCTTCTGATAGATTATTATACCATTATTTAGGATGTTCCTTAATTCTTCGTGATTTTTTAGGGATGTTAGAGGTAATATATCCACAAGTATTTTTTTCTTGCTTTCTTTCTCTAGAATCTTCCTTAGACCTTTTAATGCCATTTCTACTCTAGAGGTATCTCCATCCACTATTATTTTAAGCCGAAGCAGTTCTTTGTTATTGCTTTTTTCAATGATTATAGAGTGTATCTCTGGCAATATCTGAGCTAATCGAATTAACCGTCTTAGTCCCGTAGCCATGTTTGATCCTTCGGTGAGCAATAGTAAAATGAATAAACGTTTTTTCTGGTTAAAATATACCTCTTTCGAAAATAACGTGGTGAAGAGATTTGAAAGTTGCGACACATAAGGAGGATATTGATGGCATCGTTTCAGCAGCCCTATTTTTGATCAAGTATCCCGACGCCAAGATAGAGTTTTTATCGGTAAAAGAAGCTATGGAAACCGAGGACTTTTTTGACTACGTAGTCGATCTTCCGAAAACGAAAAATTGTAGGATAAACATTGATCATCATGAAACAAACTATCATAGATTAGTCTCTGAAGGATTGTTGAGCGAAAATGATGTGGTAGATCCTTCCTCCCCCTCTGCTGCTAGACTTGTAGCAGAGACCTTAGGATTAATGAATAATAAGATAGCTGAGGAATTAGTGAGAATGGCTGATCTAGCAGATAAGGGAAAAATGGATAACAAGTTAAGACTGCTAGATTATGTGATAAAACTTAACCTAAACAATAAAGAGGTTCTAGAAAAAATAGCTAGAGTCCTAGCTCGTTATGGATCTAATTTTGATAAGGATATTTGGCTCAGTAAAGAACTTGAAAAAGCCCAGAAACTTGCCAACGAAATTTTAGGAAAAGTGACGAGAGATATAGAGAAATTGATTAAGCGGGGAATAGAATATGCTGTCTTAGATTGCCGAGACATACCCTTCTTTGTAGTAAAAGAAGTAGCACAATATTTTCTATTTAAAGGCGGAAAAGCTGTAGGGGTAATATATACCGATCCCGATACTGGAAAAGATAGATTATCTTTGAGAATTAGCACGAAATCAGAGCTGAAAGCCAATGAAATAGCCGAAAAGATTGGAGGCGGCGGTCATCTAAAGGCAGCCGGTGCCATCTTTGAAAGAGAGGAGCTCCATAGAGTAATAGGTCTTCTAATGCAAGCCTTTTCTAAAGAGAATAAAACAGTGGTCTTCTATACATTAAAGATAGGCAATAGGAGAGTGTAGAAAATGATCACAATAATTAAACTTGGTGGGAGTGCGATAACTTACAAAGAAGAGCGCATGAAACCGAGAATTGATATCATAGACATGATAGCAAGAGAGCTAAAATCCTATTGGTATGAGAAAGAAAAAGACGAGAGTATAATAATTGTTCATGGTGGAGGTTCGTTTGGCCATCCATTAGCGAAGGACTACAAGCTAAATGAGGGGCTTAAAAATGATGAATCAATGATTGGTGCATCAGAAACTATAGATGCTATGAGAGTTCTTAGCCTAATAGTCTCTAACACATTAAGAAGATATGGCCTCCCTGTATTCCCGATACAATCCTCCAGTATTGTTATAAAGAGAAACAGAAAGATAGTATCCTTTCACAAAGAGATAATAACAGCAATTATTGAAAAGGGATTCATGCCCCTACTCTGGGGAGATGTTACTATTGATAAAGAATTAGGAGTATGTATAGTTAGTGGGGACGAGATAATACTTGCTCTCTCAGAATTTCTAGATGTTTCAAGAGTCGTATTCGGAACTGATGTAGATGGCGTGTACAAAGATTTAACAACAGGCGAGATTTACAAAAAAATTCTGCCAAGTGATTTTGAGAAAGCTCTAAGAAACATTAAATCTATAGCTTCAAAAGACGTAACAGGTGGTATGAAAGCAAAATTAGAAGTAGCTTTTTCTATAGCTCGCAAAGGCGTTCTTGTCAGGATAATAAATCTCACAAAGCAAAATAATCTTCTTAAAGCATTAAGAAATGAGGATGTGGGTACTCTCATACAGTTTTAGTAGAGTTTGATATGATAAATTTCTAGAAAGATGATAGAAATGAAGCACTTGCCTCTAGGCAAATTACCAATGAATACTTTAAAAAAATGCGTTTTGTCGCACGTAATTGTTGATTCAAGTGTTTTACTTCCTCCAAGAGTGGGGGAAGATGGGACTGTATTAAAACTTTCTGACAACTTAATAATTGCTGCAGCGGATCCTATCACAGGTGCCACTGAAAAAGCTGGTTGGTTATCTGTTCATGTTAATGCAAATGATGTTGCAGTACACGCCGCTTACCCGAGATGGTTCTTAGTAACTATTCTTCTACCCGAGGGAGCTAATGAGCCGCTTATCGAGGACATAATGAATGGGATTCTTAAGGCGTTGCGAGAAGTTGATGCTTGTCTAGTCGGGGGTCATACAGAAGTGACTTCTCGAGTAGTAGAGCCAGTAATTGTGGGTACTATGATTGGCGAACCAATGATAAAGGGGATGTACATAACTAGTGGTGGTGCAGAACCAGGGGACGCGATCATACTAACTAAGGGCGCTGGGATCGAAGGTACTCTAATTCTAGCAACGGATTTCAAGGAAAGACTACAGAAAGAGGTGGGAGAGGATGTCCTAAACCGTGCATTAATGTATGAGAGAATGATTAGCGTATTACCTGATGTTAAACAGATTATAAAGGTAGGAATCGAGAACGTTACATCGATGCATGATGCTACAGAAGGCGGTGTATTAGGGGCTGTTTATGAATTGGCTGAAGCTTCTGGAAGAGGTTTTTTGATTTATGAGGATAAAGTAATAATCAACCCAGAGACCAGAAGGATCTGTGAAGTGTTAAAGGTCGATCCACTAAAATTGATTAGTAGCGGCTCTTTAATAGCCACCGTAAAGAAAAACAAAGCGAAAGAAGCAATAGCCTTACTTAGAGCTGCAGGTATAAGAGCTGCAGTAATTGGAAAAATTCTTGAGAGACCTTCTGAAAGAATTCTTGTAAGAAGAAATGGTGAAGAAGTTTCACTAAAGGAGCCACCCCTTGATGAATTATGGCGGTTATACGAAACTAATGAATGATTATTTCCATTCTCCTATGCGGGTATTTTTTACTTCCAGAAAAATATGTATTAAATGGGGGAGAGTCTTGAGGTGCCATAGTACGTGGATTTACCACTTATGATAATATCATTTTTTGCAATAGTTCTGATTTGGATAAAGGTCTTGTCGTCAAATCCAAAAAGGAAACAGTTAGCGCTCATCCATTACAAAACAAGTTATTCAGAAAGTAGATTGTACATCTTATTAAGGGAAGAGTTTTGCCGAAAAGTTGGTTTTCTTTTTCTCTCAGTCCAAGGAGGATTGCATGAGAAAGAACTGACTATTTTAGAGGATTTTAAAGATCTTGTTAGTGTTTTAGAGAGAAAATTGCGATGCAGAATTCTTATCGGCATTTCGAAGATAGATAATGATTTTTTACGATTTCTCGTGATTATGACAAAATCTTTTTCCCGCACGAGAATTCTTCGTCGTCTATTTACAGCTTATAGACTATTACAAAATATCATCGATCTTTATGGATTGATACTAGAACCCTTAAATAAGTACCAATTAAAACAACTTTTCATGCTCTGGAATAAACATAGCATTATTCTTCTTCCTCAAATTAAGAGAAAATATTTGCTCTTTGCTGAGAGGGAAAATATAGCTACGAACTTAAGTGTGGATAAGATATGGAAATTTGCAACAAGATTTCCAGAGTATTCATGCTTGATAGCAGATCTTTCGATCATTAGAACACATCATTCACCACAGAAAAATGCTTTGTCTGGGAGAAATAGTAGAAAACCCCCTCAATGGAGCGAAACTATTCCTTTCGAAACTCAACTAGTAGCTATCCCCCGTATGATAATAAGAGTTCCATTTAGTAAACTTCTTGAAAGAACAATCCACATAAGTGAGCTAGAGAATGCTTTTTATTCTTTGTTTCTACCATTAACAGCTACTTCGAGATATATCATTAAGACAAAAAGAATAGGACTAGTGGATTTTCATGATTTTTTGACTTCCTTAAGCAGTAGAAAGCTAAGAAAACATGTACTTCATGCTATTATGGGCTGCTACTCGGCAAAATTGTTTTTTAAGAAATTTTCTGAAGAATTTCTTAAATTCTTTATAACTTTTGGAGAGAGAGTGAATCTTGATTCAGAGATCTCTGAGACTTTTTCTAAGGGCGATATTTTTATAGGTTATCAGCTAAGAAGAGGGCTTCAAACGATTCCTTTCTTTCTAACTTTGGATGATCTAAAAAGACATTTACTCATTCTAGGTCCCTCAGGACAGGGAAAAACTACGCTTGCAAAAATAATAGTAGAGGAGATTAGGAGAAAATTCCCAGATATAAAGATCTGGATTATTGATTTTCATGGAGAGTACGTAAATTTCAGAAAAGAAGGATTCAAAGTGGTGTCTCCTGGCTCATTAGATTCTCCACTAGCTATTAATATCTTTGATCCGCAAAGCGAGAATGCAGAGACATATGCTATTTTTCTCACCAATTTATTAATAGAAGTCATGAAAACAACGTTAGAGCCCTTATCTGCTCAGATGGAGCGATTCCTTTCTATGGCTGTTTTTGAAACAATAAGAGATCCTAAGGGAAATCCATTACTGTTTTTAGAGAATTTATGGAGTCTTTGCAATCAATTTATTGATGACTTACCATCCTCTATTCAGACATTTCACGCTATAATTAACAGGTTAAGATCAATTTTTTCGGGCATAATGCAAAGAGTGTTCTGGGTTTCTTCTACCAATTTTAGTGTTAAAGAAATGCTTAATCACAATATTATCTTGGATCTCTCTAATCTAGTAAAAAGGGGAGCTCTCAAACGAGATTTAATGCTATTAACTAATATTCTCCTTCGCTATATGATTTCCGAAGTCCTTAATATGCAAAATAATAATTATCCGAGTTCCCTAAAATATCTGGTAGTTATTGAAGAAGGAAGATACATAGCACCTTGGCGAAGAAGAGACATTGCTAGTGAAACAACAACATTAGAAGATTTCGCTGTCCTAGCCAGGAAATACGGCATCGCTTTATGCACTATAAGTCAATCTCCCAATGTGTTAAGTGAAGATATAATTGAAAACTGCGGAACATTATTTATCATGGGTGGTGAACCACCCGAAAAAGAAAGAGGAACGCTTGATGAAAGTATTCTAAAATACCTTATCACGATGCCTCCAGGCGAAGCAATAGTGAAATTATCAACAACCCCTGCTATTCTTCACATTCGTGTAGAGCAAAGAGATATGAATAATACCAAACAAGATGAGATATTAGAGAGCAACGATTCATTTTCAGAACACTTAAGGGCGAGATACAATCCTCTGAACATACCATTTGAGTACGCAGTAAGAAAAATTATAGAAGGTGAAAAGCTATTCGAGAGTGCTATTATACGACGAGAAAAAGAAAATAGTGTTTTCAGTGATCTTCTGGAAACACTCATCGAAAATTACGGAGTGGATAATCCAAGAGAATTGAAAGTAAGGATCAGAGATCAACCAGAAATTCTTCTTGGAATTCTTAGAAGAAACGTTACAACTAATTCTCCTGAAGAGATTAAAAATGTCTTGGAAGCAATATACCGTTCCGATCAGAATGAAAATCTTACTTCCTCAATAGTTTTTTACTTAGATCTTCTTGACATAAAACATAGATTATTTAAAACTCTAAATGAAGAATAAGCCAACGAAGAAAATTGGAGAACATAATCATCTTCTTTTATCTAGGAATCAGTTTCGATAGTCTCTTGAGGAGTTTTACCTTTTCAGAATTTCCTATTCTCAGATCTCTAATTATATCCTCTAAGAACCCGGCCACTTTCTCCATTCTCTTAACATTTACGGGATAGGGAACCCCGTCTTTTCCACCCATTGCAAAGGTGTATCTTAGAGGATCTCTCCAACAAACTCTAGCGTCATAAATTAATTCTGCAATCAGAGCAAGAGCTCGTAAAGTTCCTGGCCCAATACCTCGTATACTTATTAGTTCTTCATAATCTTTGGGCTGCAATTCATAAGCCTTCTCTAATGCTTGCCAATTCACTTTCATTGGTAATATTCTGATGTTTACCTCACTTATACTTCTTGAAATATTTTCTCTCGCGCCACCATTAGAGAAATAAAGAGTTATGTCTCTGATTCCTAATGTAGCACGAGAAATCTTTTGTAAATCTCGTCTAATATTCTTGACCCCTTCCTTTACTAAATCTACTGATATTTTTTGCGCCTCAATACTGTCTTTAGAAGCTAGATTGAGGATAAACGGCAATTTAACACTACCAGATATACCAGAGTGGGGATCTACAACAAAGCTCTTTAATCCCTCTGAAATCCAGTGATAACGTCGTGCACTTTTCAACTCTACGCTCATACCTTGTTGCACAATTGCCCAAGTACCGTCTTTCGCAATAAACATTGCATGATGATAGATGCTATGATTATCTTGTACGAGAGCGTTATCGACCTTCGCCGCTAATCTACTCGCCCTTATTAGTTCGTTAACTCTAGAAGATGAGAAAGAGAAAATTTCTCCTATTCTAGTTATATCGGCAGGCGTATCTAGTGCTCGCTTACCTTTACCTCCAGCAACTAAAATTCCCATGTTAGGCTCCAGTATTTCCCTTAAAACACCCGTCAAAACGGTTGTTGTACCCGATGAATTCCAATCATACCCAAGAACGTATGACAATGCTTGAAACCAAAGTGGATCAGAAAGACGTTTAAGCAATTCTTTAGGGCCAAATTCCTCAATTATTATTTCTGTAATCGCTTTGCCCAGTTTCTTCATCCGTATTATTAGCCATTGAGGAGCCTTTCCACCATGAAGTGGTAAATCAAACGTCGCAACCCTTCGCATTTCTGCCATCATTTTTTTACCAATATTAATCATATATATTATCACAAGATGATTTTTTAGCTATTAAGGTAACTGACTACTCATAAAAGTGATTCTGGATAAGGGTCTGCACCACGTCTTAAGGAGCCTCACCTAAGCCCCTGGATTACTAGGGTGATTTAGCGTTGTTCCTTGTAATTTTTGATGACACTTTAAGAAACCTAACACTAGCTAACTACAAAAGCAACTCCGCATTAATTGAAGAAATTTACCAAGACTTTAAGAAAATAATTGAGAAGATTTATTCAGGAGAAGATCCTAATCTCCCAGCTAAGTTCGCCTCATATGTTTTTCTAGGAGAGGATTTCTGGGACTTTTCTTTGGAAACAAGAGTTGTGCCAGCTCTTTTCCAAATTATGGTTGACGAATTGGACCTTCCTCTATGGGTTTCCTGGTATGATCTAGAAATCGAGGAAGAACTCGTGCGCCTGACGGTATTTTTCGCTGAAGCAAATAAGATAGAAGGCGTCCCTGGTCGCGTGCTAGTGGCACAAATAAGTGATGATGACCGCGAACTTACTATGAAGTTAAACGATGAAGAGCTCACAATAACGACTCTAAAAGGAGGGATCTCATTACTCTTAACTATAAAAGAGAACATTCTGGGAAAGTCACCTAATATTGAGCATTTAAGGCGAAAATTTTTGAAACGCACAGAAAGCATCTTAAAGAAAATCATTAGTGAAGAAGAAACAGAAAACTTCAGAAAACTAGATTTAATCGATCTTAAGGAAATGCTTGAACATACGGAGGGCATCTAAATGCTTAAAACCACCGACCCAATGAGGCTCATCAAGAACACGCTTACAGAGAGACTGAGAGAAGTAATAATCAATAAAGGTCTGCGAATCCCAGAAGAAAAATTAAAAATAGAATACCCCCCCGAGCCATCCTTAGGAGATCTTTCATCAGCGATTAGTTTTATACTAGCTAAGGAAGCTAGGATATCACCCATTAAGTTGGCTGAGGAAATAGTTTCAGAGCTCGCGAATAAAGATATTCCTTATATATCATCCATAGAGGCTGTGAGAGGATACATAAATTTCAGACTAGACTACCCGCGTTTTTCATCGCTCGTGATAAGGACAATACTTACTCAGAAGGAAAAATATGGTTACGACAACATTGGTAATGGTAAAAAAGTTATAGTAGAGCATACCAGTGCGAACCCTATTCATCCGCTCCACATAGGCACGGCCCGCAATGCGGTACTAGGGGATGCTTTAGCAAGAATCTTCCGCTTCCTCGGCTATAATGTGGAAACTAGATTCTATGTAAACGACATGGGACGACAGGTAGCGTACCTAGTTTATGGAGCATCAAAATTGCAAGAAAAACCACGTGGAAAAATTGACCACTGGTTTGGAGCAGTGTACTCCGTTACTTCTATAATTATCGAGAAAAGAAAAATAATGAGCCAACTACTAAAGGACAAATTAGAACTGATCCACTTACTAGAGAGTTTATGTGAAAAAATCACTAACGAGATAGAACTAACAGAAAATCAGAAACTTCTGTTAAGAAAACTACGAAGCATTAAAAAGAAACTGGTAGAATTAGTCACCTCAGAATGGACCGATCAGTTGGAGAGTCTTAAAGTGATACTTGAAGAACTAGGGAGTGAAAAAAGTTTGCGTGAAGATGCTGAGGTTATTCGGAACAAGATCAGAGCCATTAAACGGGATATAAAAACGGCAGAAGATTGGTTATCGGCTTCTAAAATAGCATCAATAAAGTGGCCAGAAATTTACGAAAAACTTTATGAGAAGATATCCATGGATAATGATCCCGAAGAGACCGTAAATACTCTTCTACAAGAATTCGAAAAGGGAAACGAAAACATTGAAAAGCTCTTCCGAAAAATCTGTGAGAGCGTATTAGAGGGCTTTAGACAAACTTTATCTAGAATCCGTATACATTTTGATGCATTCGATTGGGAAAGCGATATTCTTCGCGGAAAATTAGTAGACGAAATAATCGAGAATCTCACCAAGAAGGGATGGGTATATAAGGATCAAACTGGCGCGTTATATCTTAATCTCAGAAAAGCCATTATGGAAATGGACTATATAGGGAAGATATTTGGTTTAGAACCGGAGATTATTCAAAAAGCAATCATAGAGAATAAATTGGATAGTATGCTTCCTCCCGATCTCGTTCTCAAGAGAAGAGATGGAACAACGCTTTATACAACACGAGACATCGCATATGCTCTCTATAAACTCAGAGAATTAAAGGCCGATCTAGTCCTTAACGTCATTGGAAAAGATCAAACCCTAGCTCAAAAACAATTATTAGCCGCATTAACCCTAGCTGGTTATAGAAACCTAATCAATAAATATGTTCATGTCGCATACGAACTAGTAATTCTTCCTGGAGAAAAAATGTCTGCAAGGCGCGGTAAATATATCACTTTTGACGAAATTCTTGATGAGGCTGAGGAAAGAGCTTATGAAGAAGTTAATAAGAGATCCCCTCAATTATCTGAAGAAGAAAAAACAAAAATAGCTAGAGCAGTGGGTATCGGAGCTGTTAAATACGCACTTCTATCTGTTGCTCCCGATAAAACAATCACATTCGATTGGACCCGTGTATTAGACTTCGAAAGAAACAGTGGACCCTTTTTGCAATACTCGTACGCACGCGCTACGTCTATAATGAGGAAAAATAATTGGCAGATTCCATCAGTGGATGCTGTAGATTTTTCATATCTCAAAGAGCCAGTAGAGATAGAACTTATAAAACATCTCGCGATGTTCCCAGAAACAGTCCGGTACGCCGCTCAGCAAATGAGACCAGATATCATAGCTGAGTACGCTAATAAAGCTTGCTTAATATTCAATAGCTTCTATCAACAATACCCAGTGTTAAAAGCTGAGACAGGAGAACTAAAAAAGGCCCGTCTCTTATTAGTAGAGGCTTTCCGAATAACCATTAGAAATGCATTAAATCTTCTCGGAATAGAACCATTAGAAAGAATGTAATCCGATTCTTTACTCAGAAATATCTTTTTCACAACAAACTTTATTACTCATGAGATACGTCTATGTAGGTATTTAACACCCTATTAGTTATTACTGCGCGATGAAATATGGAACCCCTACCTGATGGATTCAAGTTAGCTAAGTGGTGGATTTTAAGAGAAGATGGCGCTATAAAATGCGAATTATGTCCACGAGAATGCGTTATCTCAAAAGATGGTTTGCCAGGAGCATGCGGTGTTAGGGTAAGAATAGGGGGTAAGTTCTACCTTGCTGTCTATGGTAAAACCTCAGGCTGGGCTTTAGATCCAATAGAAAAGAAACCTCTCTTCCATTTTTATCCGGGCAGTTGCGCTTTTAGTGTCGGATCGATTGGCTGCAACTTCTTCTGCAGGTTTTGCCAAAATTGGGTGATCTCTCAGGCTCGGATACAACCAAAAAATCTCAGATTTCCACTCTCGCTCGAAGATCTACCACCTGAAAGAATCGTAGAGCTTGCTAAGAGAAATAACTGTTCAGTAATTGCTTATACCTACAATGAGCCAATAGTCTGGTATGAGTATATGCTAGATACGGCAAAACTCGCTCGACAAAGAGGATTACATAATGCAATGGTTACGAACGGGTATATAAATGAGGATCCCCTAAAAGAGCTAGTAGAGTATCTAGACGCTGCTAACGTTGATTTAAAAGGAGATAAAAACTTCTATTCTAAACTATCAGGGGCACCAAAAGCACCCGAGGCTGTTATGAGAACGATAGAGATCCTTGTAGAAAATGGTGTTCATACAGAAATAACGATTCTAATAATACCTGGATGGAATGATAAAGAAGAGTTCCTGAGGAGAATAGCTAGATGGGTAATGGATAATTTTGGCCCAGAAAAAGTTCCTGTACATGTAACTAGATTTTACCCCAACTATATGATGAGGTCCACACCACCTACACCAGTAAGAACAATAGAAAAAGCGCGAGAAATATTCCTAAGCGAAGGTGTGAAGTATGTATATGTAGGGAATATTCCAGGGCACGCTGGTGAACATACTTACTGCCCTAACTGCGGAAGAGCCGTTATAAAAAGAGACGGTTTCCTAATAACTGATTGGAAACTAACAGAAGATAATAAATGCATTTTCTGCGGCTACAAAATAAATATTGTTGGGAATTATAAGCCAGAAGACGGTTGGATGCGTTTTCACTGGTTTTTCTAGAAACTATCGTACTCGCGTGCCAGGAGGAACATCCTCAATAACTGTTAGTAGAACGGGTTTATTAGGAGCATCAGCAGCTAACAACATTCCTTGAGATTCTAAGCCCCTAATTCTTTTTGGCTGAAGATTTGCCACTACAATAATATTTTTTCCGACAAGCTCTTCGGGTGAGTACCAGGGAGCGATACCAGCGATAATTTGCCTCTTTTCATTTCCTAAATCAACAATTAATCTAAGTAATTTTTCAGTACCAGGAACTCTTTCCGCAGAAATAACCTTAGCAACCCGCAGATCTATTTTCATAAATTCATCAAAACTTATCAGTTCTTTACTCATATTCCTCACCAATCATCGCTAAACCTTTCACTTCTTAACCAATTTAAGAAATAAAATAGTAAAGTTCAAATAAATAGTGTTTTACTACAATTATTTGAAGCGAATCTGAAAAGGGTACTGAGAGTGAATGATGATATTAGAAGATTACTTGAGAAAATATTAGCACTACTAGAGAGTCTAAGCAGTGAAATAAGAGATCTCAAAAAACAATTAAGCAAAGAAACGGAGGCTAAAGAGAAAAGAATCATTGATTTATCTCACGACTTCTCACATAGAATAGTGGAGATTGTGAATAGAGAACTCTCTAAAGTCTTTAGTCAAATAGGTAAGACATTTGATGATATTTTTGAGAAAAGGGTAATTATTTACCCCTTTAGCAAGAAAGGACCAATAATTATTAGACTCTCCACATTTCTACAGGACATATTCTCAAAAAAAGACTCATTTACGGATATTGATGAAGTAATTAGGGAAGCTGAGGAAAAAATTGAAAAAAGCATTACTAGTGAACACGCAACAAGAGAAGATTTTATTGAATTAATAAAACAGATAGATCCTTCGGAACTTGCGGATACCCTCAGTGTTCTCTCTAATCCAGAGAGGATAAGAATTCTCTTATTATTGATTGAGCAGGATCGTTATTTTAGCGAATTTGAAGATTTGATGAGAATTGGACCTAGTTCTCTGCGCCATCACTTATCTAAACTGCTAGCTGCTGGCTTGATACAGCAGGAAAGATCACGTGGAAAATACTCTATAACGACTCGCGGGATTGCAGCTCTGTTGCTTCTAGCGTACTTGTATAAGAAGATACTCCGCGGAGGGTTAAGTGAAAATGATTGAGATCTTCTCTACTCTCGTTTACTCGCCTCTCTCCTTTCTTTTAATAGTCTCACTAATTGTAATAATTCCCGTAATAGCGGGTTATAAAGAAGTGATGAAGTATTTTGGGATAGTAAGTGGTTTTGCTCTTCTCTTCGATTCCCTTCTAATTACTTTGTACCCTGTTTTAAAGGATTCTTATATCCAAACATTTGCCCAGGAACTCTTCCCTTATCTCTTATCGCTATTTATTGTGAGTATTTCGGTTGCTACGCGTGAGCATGTCTTTGAAAACAGGATAAATGATATAGGAGTAGTTTTTAAAGCTCAAGCGCTTTCTCTCATTGTTTTATGGGGGCTAATAAGGTTATCCGTGGTCGACTCACTAACACTTTCTCAGCTTGATCAGCTAGTTTTTCTCGCGATAATCTCTTACATAATTGGTAATGCTTTAGTAATGGTTTCTGGTTTTTCATTAAGTGAAGATTTCAAAGGATTTGTGATGGGATTATTCATAGCTAGTCTGCTAGGAGTCGTTATTGGTCACGCCCTTGAAGCTCTAAGCCTCACTAGTAGTGTTTGGTGGAAATATCAGCTCTTCCTAAACAGATTCTTTGTCATTACATCGATCTTAGCTATTTTTGGATTTTTGTTGCCATTCATACCTATGAATCCTAGATCCCGAGTCAGTGTTTTTGGAGATCTGAGAATCGATAAGATGTTCATCCCCGCTAGCTCTTTAGATATTGCAATAGGAAAGCACATCTTGGCCAAGATTCCTCAGGGTACGTACATTTTATTGTTAAAGAGATGTATGGGCGGGGGTAAAGGACTAGCGTTCCTAGGGGAAATCCAGCTAACTATAAGAATCAAATACAAGGTTTTTGATTTCAAAACAAAAAGTCTTCTCCTTTTCTCTTACTTGACAAAAGATCTTCAACACAGGTTAATACCATTAGGCATCTATGAGGTATCAAGAAGCGAAATGGAGTTGTATGGAATTACCGAGAGAGAGATAAAAAGTGTCTTAGAACAATTAATAACTTATGCTAATGAGAAACTCTGTGAAGAATATTCAGTAATAAAACTTCCTTTTACAGAGATAGTAAAAGGATCGTACTTCAGAATTATCAGAGTAGGTCCGTTATCTATAATGAAGTCTCCAATACTCAAACTGATCAAACTAGGCCCTATTCAAATAATCAAAGATGCATCAGGGAAAAGGACTGATGAGATTTACGGAATTTTCATAGCCGATAATAAGATATGCATGTTTCATGCTTTCGGAGAGTTCCTAAGAGTTGATTTACAGGATTTCTTTTTCGAACAATCACCTTCAAGTTTCAGATTAATTAAGGGCAATCTAGAAGTCTTTATAGATACAAGAGCACCTCTAAAAGAACTGCGCGTTGAAGACCTAAGAGTGAGAATTACTGAAAATAAGGCGTCCCTTGAAGTAAATAGTAAGAAAATTATTGTAGATAAAACTGGAAACATAAGAGCTGTTATACTGAATAACACGTTTGAAAAATTCGATAAAAAGCTAGCTAATCAGATCATTAATAGGTTAGAAAATCTCATAGATAAAGCATTGTCAAAAATAACAAAAGTTGATGAGGTACTTAGCGATATCAAACATATCTTAAACTTTGGAAAGTAATTCTTCAATATTTCTCTGATTATTATACCTAGTGAATCTAATTTACAGACTATGTTTCTCGTGAACTGAAAGAAGAGTGTGTAAAGTCTTGCAAAGTAGATTCTTTAATCGAAAGGAATACATATTGCAGATCGCAAAGATAGTAAAGGACAATGGAATATGCAAAATATATGGGCCAGTGGGAATTGGAAAAACAACTATACTCAGGATTTACTCAAGAGAATTAATGGCGGCGAGGAAAATATTACCCATTCTGTTTAAAGCCGCTCCCACGGGAGATAATATAAGGAGATTAATCAACACATTGGTAAAAACGGCGAAAAAAATAAGTGATATCGAATTACAGGACTTGTACCTGGAAAGCGAAGACTACAGAGATCTTGAGAAAATCTTAGCAACCATAAGGAAGAAATATGGCGGAAGAAGAATTATTCTTCTAGTAGATGATGCCCACTATTTACTTAAGGAAGAATTATCCAATATTTTGAAAATTCTGAAAACGAGAAAAATTAGCGGTGTATTAGCTAGTATCAAGCCTCTAGGCAATAGTAGAGAGAAAAATTTCGTAGTTATTAAGCCTTTAAGCTTTGATGAATTCAATTCATTCGCTCAAATGATCTTAAAGATAGTGAATCCAGACACTATAGAACATCTATACCACTTAACTAACGGATACCCCTTGTATGCTGTTATGTTTTCAAAATTATTCCTAAAAAATAATCAGGAGCCCCTCTTGAAACTCTCTCTAAACACTCTGAGGAAAAATTTCAGTAAGCTCTTCTCTAGCAGTTTCCTTAGAATCATTGGAGAAGGCATCTTTAACACGTACTCGTATGTGTACGGGAGAGAATTCATCAAGGCTCTAATTACAAAACCTCTTAGCAAACACGAACAAAAAATTGTTCATGATCTTAGAAAGATAGGATTATTGAAGATAAGGAATGGTGATAACCTAGAGATTACGGATCCTGTCTTGAAAATTTTGCTCAGAGAATATGTCGAGGAAAAAACAGAGTCGCTTAATAACAGGATAATACGAAAACACGAAGAGAACGATACTCAGCTAGTTTTTCTTCTTAAAAAGGCTCTAAAAAACGCGAATATCACGATAATTGATAATACAGCGATAAGGGTTTTTAATAGAGAATACTTGATAGAGATCCAAAAAAGCTTCATGAAAGAGAGAATAGATAACTTCGTAAGAACGCTCAGAATTCTCAAACCTACTAACGCTTTCCTAGTACTAATTACGTCTGATGGTCAATTAAATGGAGATCTCCTGAAGGATATACCTAGCTATGTCAAGGTTTTTACTACTAGGAAGGATGATTTAGAGAGGACTATAGGTGTTGTGATAAAAGAAGTTAAGAGTTTAAAGACTCAACAAAATCCTTAATAATATTAAGTATCTCATGCTTTTCCTCTATGCTGAGATTCTTTTTACTAAAGATCAATTTCTTTATAACAAACTTCTTCCTTTTCTCTGACCAATCAACTTCAAAACTAGCTACTACTTCACCATCACTCACCAACTCGTTAATATCGTCTGATGAATCGCTAATTGCTACTACTTCGTACCATAGCCCTTCTCTCAATCCTCGAATAGTATATTTCAAAAATATTCACCTAAGCCAAATTTTCATAGAGAAAGCATAAGTATAAGATATGATATTCTCTAAAAGTGTTTACGTCTATATGCTATAAAAATACCGTAAAGCTCTCAAATGATCGCACCTAAGGAACGAGTATCGTTTTTAGAAAGAAATAGGGGTTAAAACCCCAGAGGATCTTAGAAGTTTCCGGCACTAAAATGAGAGGAGGCGGTCAAAGTTGAATAAGTGGTATTATGTGGAATAGAGCTTGTGTTAAGTAGTTTAGAATTACACTATGAAAAACATTGCTATAAGAGAAATTAATATCGCATGATTCCAACTTATGGCCCGCTCGCCTCTAGGTTTCAATAGATATCTGACAAGATAAATTAAAGCTGTAAATGCAAAAATACGGCGCAGCATCGTCCAGCTAGAATATGCTGACTATTGCTCGAATTATAGGTAGTAAAAAGATAGCTAAGACAGCGATGATAAACAAACTAGCAAGATAGGATGAAGATAGACGCTTTCGACCAGTAATTATTAGAGCCGAAATGTAAAGAACTGCCATAACTAAAAGTATCTCAACTATTAGAAAAATAATCTGTTCAAATGTCGTAGATATGACTCTCCAAATCTCTAAAATACTTTTTAGTTTGTAAGCATGCATAATAACATGAGCATGAAGTTAAAAAACACTATGAAAGTTCTCACACTTAAAGTCAAAAACGATTTATAAGCTATTTTTTAGTTGTGGAAAAAGATCTTTATTAGAAACTATAGAGTGTAGTGAATAACTTACCTTTTGTCATCCAATTGCTTTTCGTTGCGTGATTTTCATGGGACGATTTTTTGGAACATCTGGTATTCGTGGATTAATCGACAAGCATCTTAAACCAGATTTTTGCGTAAAGATAGGCTTGGCAGCAGCTAAATTTTTTGGCGAGGAGGCTAACATCATCATCGGATATGATCATAGGCCTCAGTCACGCATAGTGGCGTCAGCTGTGATTTCAGGGCTCCTTGCGGGTGGTGTAAACGTTTTAGATGCGGAAATCATACCCACGCCGGCTGTTTTGTACGGTCTTAAAGAGATGAAGTTAGATGGAGCAGTTGTGGTCACTGGTAGTCATACAACGCCTGAAATAACAGGTATATTATTTTTCAAACGAGATACTTCAGAACTCTCAAAAGAAGAAGAAGATATTTTTGAAAAAATTCTTATTGAAGAGAACTTTAACCGTGTTCCATGGAATCGAGTGGGTAGACTAGAATATATCAATATAATCGATATCTATATTGAATCTGTGTTATCTCTCATAGATCTGGGGAAGGTAGAGGGAAGAAAAGTTGTAGTTGACCCTGGTAATGGTGCTGCTTCTGGAATTCTAAAGTTTATTCTAATAGAGGCTGGTCTTGTTGTTCAAGCGATAAATGATTACCTAGATCCTACTTTTCCAGGCAGAGGAGCATTTCCGCGAGTTGATGTCCTTAATGATCTATGTAGAGTTACAAAAGCAGTTAAGGCTGACTTGGGAGTAGGGACCGATGGAGATGGAGATCGGGCCCTTTTCTGTGATGAGAATGGTACAGCGTATTGGGGGGACGTTTCCGGAGCTATTTTTGCTCGAGGAGTAGTTAGAAAGGGTCATAAAAGAGTAGTTGTGACAATTAATACTAGTCACATTGTAAAATGGGCCGTTGAAAAGGAAGGAGGAGAAGTCATCTTTTCTAGAGTAGGGCCACCAGCTATAGCAGATACGATGAAGAAATACAACGCCTATTATGGAATAGAAGAGTCTGGCAAATACCTCTGGTCTGATGCGATATATTATGGCGATGCAGCATTAGCCACGCTAAGAATGCTTGAAATATTGGAAGAGGAAGAAAAGACTTTTTCCGAGCTTGTTAGCGAATTACCAAAATTCCACCTCAAGAAAGTAGCTATATCCTGCCCTGATGAAATAAAGAAGAAAGTTTTAGAGAAGTCAATTAATGAGTTGAAAAGAATATTACCTAATCGCTACGAGATAACGGAGGTTATAGATATTGATGGTCTCAAAATAATATTTAACGATAATTCATGGCTACTATTGAGACCTTCTGGAACGGAACCAGTGTTTCGCGTTTTCGCAGAATCTCAGGATCCGCAACTGGCACAAGAATTAATAGAGATTGGAGAAAAAGTAGTGAAGAAGCTAATAGAGCAAGAAAAATGATGAAGTACCGCCTAATATTATTTGATGGGTATTCTAGGATCCTCCTTGTGCGTTTTAATAATCATTGAAGTAACGGTTCTTGCGACGAAGTCGGAATCCAGAAGTTTTCTCACAAAATCAGCTAGATGACTCTCATCCCTAAAGCGACCTATCAATACTAGATCATACTCACCCGTGACTTCATAAGCGTTAGTTATGTTGTCCATTCCCTTGATCAGACTAGCTAGCTCATTGAGTTTTCCAGGCTTCGCTTGAATCAATATGATTGCTGATAGGGAGTATCCGAGAGCCCTATAGTTTAAAAGCGGTACAAATGATCTTATTATTCCCGCATGCATCATTTTCATAATCCTATTCTTTATAGTTGCTGGTGCTTTCCCTAATTTTTCAGCAATATCCTTGTAAGCCATTCTACCATCTTTTTGTAATAGTCTTAAAATCTGCTTGTCAATTTCGTCAAATTTTGGCACTATAATCACCTCACTACGAGATTTCCTAAACAATGAACTAGCAATACTAATTTGTTTTTCAAAAAATTTGAATTTTTCTATTTAGGATAGAGAATAAAGTGCATTATTATGATTAATTAATGTTTGTTAAGATCAAAAAACAGATTAATTATGTCTCAAAAAGTAAACATTATTAAAATATGACAGTAGGTATAAGAAGTGGTGGACGGGGCGGGATTCGAACCCGCGGCCTCCGGCTTGCAAGGCCGGCGCTCTACCACTGAGCTACCCGTCCACTGGGCCGGAACTAGTTTTCTAATGAAAGAGTTCTTCTAATAGTGAAATAGAATTTAAAGTTTTTTGGTAATTAGTCCCGATTCCTACTTGAACTAGTATGGGTTTAAGACACTCCTCATGCCTTTAGTTGTTGTCAGACTCAAATATTACGACAACTCACTGGAAATTTTGCCAGAGCTAAAAAATACGAGAGAGCCCATAGATAGAATAAACAAGATACCAGTTATGACTATATAGAGCTTTTCGTGCACTGTAACTAGATGATTCCAAAAGACCCTCGATCTCACACCAAAACTATCATAGTCGCTATTAATGAGACTAAAATTCATTCCTAACGTATTCGTGGATATTTCATCGTTTTCTCCAAGCTTATCATAATATGTTGTTTATTCAAAGACTATATATAAAAATCAATAAAAATTAATTCAGCTAGGATCCAGTATCTGTTCTTGATCTTTCCGCATAAAAAGTGAGGTTTCATGGATTCATTAAAGAGTAAAGGAAAAATAATTTATACCATTGGCCACTCTAACAGGTCCATTGAAGAATTCATCGACATTCTGAAACATTATAACATTTCTTGGGTTATAGATGTACGCCGCTTCCCTACCTCTAGAAAATTTCCTCATTTTACTCGCGAAAATCTAAAGACAATTCTTCGCTCAGTAGGAATAAAATATGTATGGCTAGGAGATTCTTTAGGAGGTTATCGTGGATACATCCGAGGAGCTAGTAGCATTAAGTGTTTCAAGGCTCAAGGCTATCGAAATTATGCCGCCTACATGCAGACAAGAGATTGGCAAATAGGATTTGAAAAAGTAGTCGAGATCGCCAATAAATCAACAGCGACTATTATGTGTTCAGAGAGAATTCCTTGGCGTTGCCATAGAAAACTCATCTCAGATGCTCTACTTGTTAGAGGCTTTACCGTTATTCATATTATAGAAAAGGATCATCTTATACACCACAAATTAACGAAGTGCGCTAGAATCGGCAACAACAATACTCTATATTACGTGTGATGTTGTATGCGATACGTAGTTATCCTTAGATATTCGGGAGAGATAGCGATTAAAAGTCCAAGAGTCAAAAGACAATGGGAGAAATTATTGGTAGATCATGTCAAGGAGAGAGTAGGAAAGGACTATGGAGTAGAAATATTCCATTCTAGGATCCTTGTTTACGTAGATAATCCTAGAGAACTGGACGAAGTTGAAAAGAATCTAAGAACCTTGCTCGGTTTTTCATCGCTTTCTTCTGGCCTTGAAGTACGAACAAGTATCCCAGAGATTTTACAGGGGCTTAAGAAAATGTTATCTGATGGTCTAGTAAATCTGCCTTTAAGATTTCAACCTCTGAAATTCGTAATGACGAATTTGCGACCCAGAGATGTAATAGATGTTTTGCAATCCACGTTTGATAAAAATGATGAAAAGGAACCCACTGATCTCTATATAGAGGTTCGGGGAGAAAAAACATTTCTCCTAAGGACCTATCTCCAAGGTCCTGGAGGGGTTCCTTTTGGAACACAAGATAAATTAGTTTCTTTAATGAGCGGAGGCCCCGACTCAACACTATCAACTTGGATGATGATGCGCAGGGGATCCCCCATAGCTGGTATTTATATACCAATGGGCAGCGAAAAGGCTCGTCAAAGGGCAATAAAAGCAGCTATTTATCTCTTTAGCAACTGGACTCCTACCAGATCTGGTAAATTATACGTGGTTCCAATAGAGGAAATACTTAACAGAATATCAGAAGTTGGCGGGGATAGATTATCACATGTGCTCTTTAAACGTTACGCTCTCAGAGTTGCTGAAATCATCGCTACTTACGAAGGAGCTGTTGGCATTGTTACTGGAGAATTAGCTGGTGAGCATGCATCACAAACAATATGGAATCTCAGTATAATAACACAGGCTACCGCTTTGCCCGTGTATCGACCAGTACTTGGTTTCGATAAGAATGAAGTATTGATGAAACTTAAGGAAGTTGATCCAGAATTATTCGAGATCGTCAATATTAAGGTTGAGGAGTGTTCAAGGATCGTTCCTAGATGGCCTGTAACACACGTAGAATTATCTGAGATAAGAAGAGCTGAGAAAAAAATCGGCTTCCTTGATCCACGAGAACTCATAGATTTAATCAATAATAATGGCAATGTCTTACATATCAAGAACTTTCGAGTAGAGAGCGTTGAGGAGGTAAAAATATCGAGCATTAGCCATACCCGCTTCTTAGAAAAACGGCGATGACTTCAAGGATCATCTGCACCAGTAATTTTCCGTGCACATATCCTACGTCAATTTCTGGGCAATATTCTACGAGATCAAAATACCTTGCTCGAACATTCTTCAACTTTCTAAGCACTAAAATAAAGTCTTTGGGGTTAATACCCAAGATTTCTGGAACTCGCGTTGCTTTAAAAACAAATGCGTCAAAGAAATCTATGTCGAGACTAATAGCCTCCGCTGATTCTAGCCTCCTAATTAGCTCTTCTTCGAGAAATGGATAGCTAATGATATCAATTCCTAATTCCTTGACTTGCTCTAACTCTATTTTCGGAGTCGAATACCCGCGGAAACCTATAATTGTCGCCCTCTTTTTATTATCCCCTACCAGAAGATATCTGAGAGCTGACGCATGAGAAACCTTGTTCTCTGGGTAAATATCGAGATGAGCATCAAGCCACACAATATGCTCAAGATTAGTATCTCTGAGAGAATAATACGTTGTCGCGTGGTCACCTCCAATTACTAAAACAACACCACCATTTTCCAAGATTTTATTCACAACTCTTCCTAAATCCTCTCTACCAAAATCACCCACATCCACAACATCTTTTTCATGAATGTCAATATCTAACGCTGGAATATGACCAGTATATTCCTGTGACACCTCCCTAAGAACGCGCGCCGCCCTCCCTACTCCATACTCCTTATGTACACTCTTAGTGACAATGTTAGCCCCTATTATAGCGATGGTTCCTTTAACCACGTCGTCAGGGGATACTTTAGGAATACCAAAAAAGGTTATCTCCATTACCCACACCAAGAAAATTCTTATAATATTGCAGCATATTCACAGTAATTTACCTTCATCCTTTAATTCTAGGGATCCTTAGTGGAGAAAAATAAATTACTCGAAACCATTGGACAGAACCTCAAGAATCTTCAAATAGCTCGTTTTGATGGTGTGATCAGCATATTTCAAATAAAAAATCAACAGTTTGCGCTTTTTACTCATGAAAACCCCCTACTCAATGCTGTTCTAGTTAAGAAATTTGAGCCTAATCACCATCACTTTATCATAGAAGGCAGAAAATACTTCGTAAAAGACGTGATAGAAAAACATCAAGGAGGTTTTTTAGAAAAACTTGAAATTTTACTAGAATCTACTAATGGAGACCCTATAACTATGTCTTGGGATGGAAAAAGTGTTATCGTGCGCACTATCCTAAAACCCACCATAAACGGTCTTCAGCACGAAATAGAGCTGATAAAATCAATAAGTCGCCCTTTTATTCTTGCTGAGGCATTGTTCTTGTCCGGTAGGGAAACAATCTTTGGTAACTACATCCCACTCGAAATAGGTCGCTTTAGCCCAGATAATCTAGACGAAATGGGAGCTTTTCTACAAGATTGGGGTCGGGATAAGGTTATTGAGAGAATACTTAGCCCATTTTATGTCGCAACACACGATGCAGAGACATTAAGAATCGCACTAGCTGAAAGTGTGAATCCTGATATTTTGATGAAACGTCTAGCAAATCATATACTTACTGTCATTAAAATTTCTAAAAAAGTACTTATGGAGGATCTTTGTCTTCAACACTTACCAGTAGGATCAAAGAACCTCCAAGAAGAAATCATAAAAATCATCGCATCTCTTTTTTGGCTTAAAAAACCACTGGTGAGAGCCGATCCTATATGCCCAGAAAAGAAAGAGTTCATAGAATTAGTATGGCTAATACACCAGTTAATTGTCGAACACAATTTAAGAGAAGACATTGATTCAGTTGCCAAAAAACTCTCGGAACACATAGATCCAGCCAAACTAATACTTAGCATTAAAGAGAAAAAATAGTAGTCGTTTGCCCTCTTAAGTCTCTCACGACTAATCTAGGAATAAAAATTAGTCTCATTATTTTCTCAGCTATTTTATGAGCCAATCCCCATTCAATGAGAAGATAATCAATATCGTCTGAAATGTTTACAACACACTTCTTCTTGTATTCTAGAATTCTCCTGCGTAACTCACGATTTGATAATAATTCACATACTCTGTAGAGATAGATGCTATATCCCTGGATAGTATCTCTACTTAAGCTCATTTCCCAAGTTTTTACATCCTCCCCACAGCTGCTGGGATCGAAGCGCAGTTGTAAAGCTTTTCTTGGAATAATGACTTTCTCTCCTTTGACATACTTTACATCTACTAGTCCCGCCATATTGAGAATCTCGATGTGTTCTTCAAGCTCTACAGCTGATGGTATGGGGGATAATTCTACAGTTTTTTCCAGTAATTCCTTCCATGTAATCTCCTGTTCACATGCTATTATAGAGAAAATTTTGCATCGAAACTCATCGCTCAAACTCACGGGTATCAAAAAATTCTTGTTCAATTTTATCAATTTTATTTTTCCTAAATATGTCTCGTTAAGGATGTTACGTAGCTGATCACTAAGCCTTCTATGTTTCGTAGCAATATCTTTCACTAGAAATAGCGTGATTATAGGTTCTTCACGATTCACGATAATTATTCTTGGATCTGGGAAAAATCCACCTAAATAATACCAGAAGAGCTCTCCTTCCCTCGCATTTATTGTTCCATAGAGCACATCTTTGCGCCTTCGTGCTTCACTCAACGCTCTAAAGAATATTATTGAGAGAGTCTCATGGGACAAACTAGTTTTACGAGGAAATTTTGCTATATATTGATACCCAGTCCTACGATCCCATTTGACGACGAAGATTATTGATCATCACCTAACATATTAAGCAGATTCTATAGTGGAATGGCGTCTTTTATTCTCTTAACATTCTGATCTTGCCAGGTATAAGAACCTTATCAATCCAAATCTCGAAGATCTTTCCAATAATTCCTTCCCTTTCTAATATTGAGTTCTCAGTTAATACTGTAGGAAGAAGCATCGCATCAACAAAGTTCACAAGTTTCCGAACCATATAGGGTATAACAATCATGTTTAAAGGAACTGTGCGCGTTGCTCGCTCAAACACATGATTCATCACAAAGGAGAAGAATACTATCTCTATATCCAATGGGTCGACCTCTATAGCGAAATCCCTATATGTGGCTATGAGCTCTCTTACTGCACGATCAAACTCCGTTTTCATAAGGGAGAGATCTTTAATTGTGAGTAATCTTAAGCTTCTCTCATAGGCGATAGGAATTTCTGATAAGAAATTGCTCCAAAACTTGCTTTCATCAAAAATCGGTACCATGGACTCTACAATCTTCATGCCAAAAATTCGTCTTAACATAAACAACATTTTAGCTCTAAAACCCTCTGGTGACGATACTTCGAAGAACCTTGGCGTAATTATATGGATAATGTTCTCCCCGTTGCGTCCAAAGAGAGAAATACCATAACGTGCAAACGTTGTAATTGTATTCTCGATAAGTTCTACCTCATTTTTTTCTGAAACCATAGATACTCCAAAAGGCGCTTTTCTGAAGCTTCCAGGTGTCCATATATGGAAAAAGAAGATGTCTTGGAAGCTACTAGTTATCTTTCTGGCTAATTCTAGGGATGATGAGAAGGCTATATTAAACGATGGGATGTTTAAATTCGTATCAACAACTATAAACGCGGGTTCTTGGATGATGTCCTTTAACTTCAGTATTGTTTCGAAAATTATATAAGGTGGATAGGGGATGTATCGATACTTATCAGCACGTGCAACAACCCAGAGTTTCCCACCTTTTTTTGTTGTTGCTTCATAAATCGACATTGGATAAGGTAATCGTTCTCCATGCACCTCTGTAACTACTGATAGCCTCCCCGTATAAATCCTTTTTAAGATTTCGTAGAAGTCTGGATTTAGAAAATTAAAATCCAAAGCTATCACATTAACGTTGCGCCGCTTTAGTAGTATAGATAATAACAGTGCAAAAGGTGTTTTTCCGACCCCTCCTTTCCCAGACGTGAAGATCGCTATTCCCTCAGATACTATTTTGGATCTCCCCCGTTATCTTTTCTAATTCTAGTAAAACATCATCAAAATTTTCGCTTGAATAATCATTTAACTCTTTCACTCTCATGTCACTTGTTCTTTTTTCCCTGAATCTAATTAATTTCTTCTTTTCAACCAATATAATCTTTGCACCACCAATTAATACATTATTTGACTCTTTAAGGATAGAAATTATCATACCATAAAAGAACCCAAGAATAGCTCCTACATATATTGATTCCCGAATCGTGATTGAGAATACAACATTATATATTGACGAGAAAAGAAAGATGAGACCTATGAGCACATTGATGAGAGCGTAGCTCATTATTAAGGATTTTACTATTCGATACACTATCCCAGATACTTTTGCTTTATCTTTATCTCCAGCTAATAGATCTATACTTTCGATTGATGTTGTCTGATTTAAAAAGACTCTTAATAGACCCCAGAAAAAGATTGTCAATGGAAATAAGAAACTGAGATAGTATGTTGCAAAAAATTGTTCGATATGAACAGTTTTTGGTAGTAATTCACTGATATCAGCACTAAGAATTACTAAAACACCCATTACCAGCAATGACCCCAGCCACGTTAAATGCGAATCTCTCGTTTCCCTCTCAAATTCGAATTCATAAATGTATCGATTACTAAGCGCTGATCCAAGCAAGTATCCCGCTATAAAATGGGATATATAAAATACTGGGATCCACCCCAGAAGAATAAGTAAGTTTGAAAATCGTCCCCATACATTATTTTCAACTAAGGTATTCAGGGCTAAATTGTTTAAAAAATATACAAGAGAAACAACTACTAATGATCTCAGAAATGTCCGTCTTCGAAGGTCTTTATAGACTTTATGCAATCTGATAGTAGTGCTTCCTTTTTCAAAGCTTGTTGCTGGAATTATAAGCTCTAGCATCAGAGAACTCGCGAGTAATATTATTGCCAGGGAGATAATAATCTCAAAAAGACCATAAGTAAAGTTCTTAATTAACACTGAGATTAGTAAGAAGGTTATAACCAGGAGTATCCTTTTACTACTTCCTCCAGATCTCACTAAGGATTTAAAAATACTAGGGCTTAGGTTACTCTCTTTCATTCTTAATTCTTTGTATCTCCAAATAGTCTCCTTTACCATAAAATAGGAGACAAGGAACAAGCCTAGGCTTGTAGCATAGATATAAAGAGACAGATATGCCGAAAACAGCACAACCAGATAGGAAGATAGACCTCTCTCTAGCAAGGATCCTAGAACCAAGAGATTAATGAACATTATTATCCATAAGGCACGAACATATTTCCTGCTTTTATCCTCGTAATCAAGGACTAGGAATAACCGTTCAGCAGCCATTACGGCTTTAAGGGAATTATTATCCATACTCGGCACCATTTGTTGTGGCGTATTCTACAAAATCAAGATCCTCCGTCATATAGCTATGTCTATGCTAAGAGCCCTTGGATTGTATCATGGGAAGAACGTTGTGATTTCATGATAATGAACAAAAATATATAAAACAATATTTTTCCAGAAATACCTACATGAGCTTTAAGATACCTTATTTTGAAGAGAAAAATAGTTAAGTCTATTTTTAAGGAGATTATAATGAATGAGGATCTTTTCCCAGTGAAGCTTAAGATTTTACACAGAATCCTAACAGAATATGTACCAGAGAAGATCAATTCCACAATTATTTCCGAAAAGTTCGGCTTAAGCATGACTCTTTCAAAAAAGTACGAGAAAGTAGCCAAATGGTTAATCTCTAGAATTGGACAGATAGGGAAGTCTTTTGAGGAATTCAAAAATCAGCTCTTAGGAGTTCTTGAAAAAGAATTCTGTTTTTCATCTCTTCTAAGAAAAATGGCCTCTAATAAGTATCCTCTGAATAGATATTTCGTACAGCTTCTTGTGAAAGAATTATGTGAAAAGGAAATTGATGTCAATACCGCTAGAGCCCTGATTCAGTGGGCTAAAGAACTAAAACTAGTTGTATTGTTAAGAACTATTGAGTATACTCCAACGGAAAAAGATTTCGTATGGGCATATATCTATTCACGCGGTTCTGTTCCATTTTCTGTGCTTGAGAAAAAATTCCCAAATGCTAGGACAATCGTATTAGAGCTTTGGAAAGAAGGGAGAGTATTTATAGAAGGAATTGAAGAGCTTGGACTTGATCCCAGTATGATAACAGATTTTGATCGAATTCCAGCAGAGCTCGTTCCAGAAAGCTCTAGATTTATTAGTATTTGGTTAGATGAAACCACTGGTGAAAGATACGCCAGTATCATTATCCCTCCCAGAACCAAGGTGAATGTTCGATGAAGAATGTTCCTGACCAAGTTTCTCATGAAATATCACGAATCAGAGGCATTTCGAGCGAGAGGTTACAGGAGATTCTCAAAAAAATCTCTAAAGCATATCCATTCGAGATAAAAAATGATGCTGAACTTCACCTCTTAGCCTATCAGAAAAAAATTATTAGACATGTTGAGAACATCCTCGCTTCTCTTGCTGATAAAGATTTTAAAGGCTGTTACGCAATTGTTGGGGATGCAGAGTCTGGAAAAACGCAATTTGGATACGTTTTATTATACATGGCTAAGAAAATCTATGGACTCCGAACTTTAATGATAAGTGCAAACGATCTCGTTTTCTCAAGAGAAGCTCTAAGAGCTATTCTAGATAAATCAAAACTTATTATTATTGATGACATTGATCATTTCTTAAGGCCAGGAATTAATAGGTCGATTCTCTCACAAATATTCTCAGAAATTACTAAATTAGCAGAAAATCACTGCATCATAATTCTTCTACGCCGATCTAGTTGGTATAGTCTCCAGAAAATATTTGGAGTTGAGAAAACGAAGAACATAATTACAGTCATTTATGACATTGTCCTATCTCGTAATGAATTGTTTAAACTAGTTCCAGAGATAACCGTAAGATTCGTCGCTATGAATATTCTAGTTAATGAAACTACTTCTTTATCCTCAAAATCACCAATGTTTATCAGGAACGTAATCTCATTTTGCAGAGATGTCTGTTCAGACCTCATAAGAAATAACACTATTAACAGCATAAGGAAACTTCTGTTAATTTTATCTAATCTCTACAAATTTAGTATCCATGAAATCACTAGAGAGAAAATACCAAGAGCCCGTGCTCTGGAAAAGGCTGTAAACGAGTCCTTATTAGGTGTATTAGCTGATGTCTTAGAAAGATTAGCGGGAATATTGTCGATTTCAGACAAAACTGTTAACGTACAAGTATCTATGTTAGATAAGAGGAAAATTATGGTAAAAGTTGATAACCAAGCTCTAGATGTCACGGTTCAACCATTAAGGTATCGAGGAGACACTGATTTTCAGAACCAGGTTCTCTTCGAGAAGAATGTTCTTATGATTATACTTTATGAAGGCGAGGAATACTATAAGGCATTAATTGAATTTTTAAAGCTATTTGTAAAGGCTCTTAGGGAAAAGGATAGCTTTCTAGTACCCTCAATCATCTCTTATAGAGTTGCTCGTTACATTTCTATTATCAACCCTGAAACGCAGAAATACTTATTGCTTAGATGGCAAAAACTCGGTGAGAAGTTACTTGAATGTTTAAAACTTATAGTTTTAAATTATTCCCTTGAAAAAGAAACTTCCTTAGAAAGAAAATTACTACTGCTTAGCGACTTTGTTTTCTCTATTTTGCGTCTTATTAATCATAGAATTCAATACAACCTCCTTAAAGATCTTTTAGTAACCGTTATGGATCGCTATCTGGTTCCATCTTTCGAAAAAACTCGTCCCGACATTATGGGATCCCTCACGGATAGTATATTTAGGATCCTTGAAAATGGAAGAATTATTAAGTGGTATCCAGGAGCGCCTAGCGTGATTATCGATAAAAGAATACTGAGCCAGATTAAGAATCTCACAAAAATTCGGGAGAAGTTAGTGAAGGAATTATCTTTTAGACTTCGTTTCGCGCTCTAAAGATGTTAGGGGACATGAAAGGCGCCATTGCACATACGGTAGCATCTTCAAATGCTTTAACACGATCATAGATCCTACTAGTTAATACTCCGATAGCACCAATACTATCACCAACTCGCTTAATTCCGCTTATTTGTTCCATAATCTCTTCTAATTCTCTAGCTTTTCCCTTTACTAATAAATCCCAAATATAATCAGGTAAAGGTACAGAGATAGAAGATGCCAGACCCAACTTTTTCCCATCATATACTGCAACCCACCCTTTTACAAAAACACCAAAAGAGTACTTTACAACGCCTCCTTCTAGTCCAACGCTAAAATCTGGTTTCAAGATTTCATAGGCTCTTTTAGCTCTATTGATCGCACCTCTCACCATTTCTTCATCGCTCAAGGGCTGTATAGAAACTCCTGAAGAGACTTTTATCCCTTGCACTTTTATATGCTGACCAAAGATCTTTTTAAAAGCGTTTTCAACAGCCTTTATTTTTGCAGGATTCGTTGATCCGACAGCGATCAATAACGCTTTCATAATTACTGCCTCGAAAACTATAACTAAAATCTTAATTTAGCTAATTCTCACAAGGATAAAAATTTAGTAATATGAATTTGGATGATGAGAAAGGGAGTCAGGGACTCTAGGAATAATGACCGAACCCGCCGGTACTGACAGTTTAAGGCCCTTATAGTCAAATTCTCTTTATGGCACCATTATATAACACTATTACAATTTCTAGTGATGTAACTAGGGCTATGCTGTATTATGGAGGAAGAGGATTATTTCCGGACAATATATTCGAGCTGACAGATAGCACTCCCGATTGCCAGCTAAAAATTTGGTTAAAACTTTGAAAAGGTTTTACAAAAGATACGAGCTAGTAGCTTATACGAAGTATTTTTCCTCCTAATATTAATCCTTGAGACCTCACATTCCTAGCGTCTTTTTCGATCTCAGCTAAGTTTTTTGCTGATAAAATTGTTAAATCAGCGATTTTTCCTACCTCTATAGTGCCGCGTAGATCTTCTTGGTGCGCTATAAAAGCTGAACCGTATGTGTACGCGTACAGAGCCTCTCTCCCCGATAATCTATTAGTTTTTACTGGATGAGATACTGCCCCATAGAGTCCATATATTGGATCTAGAGGCATACAATCGCTTCCAAAACCAAGAGGAATGCCTTCGTCTAATATTTTCTTAAAGGGGTTCATTATTTTCCATCTATCTCTTCCTAATCTCTTCTCATACATCCCTCCAGGCATTTGCCATTCCGCAACAAAGTTTGGTTGTGCTGAAATGGCGATACCTAGTTTTTTTACTTTTTTAAGATGCTCATCCCATGCTATTTCGAAATGTTCAATTCTGTGTCTAAGATCTTTAGATACTTGGGCTTTTGCTAGACATTCTATTACTTGATCTATTGCTCTATCACCTATAGCGTGAATAGCCATTTGAAGTCCTGCTTTATCTGCCTTTCTGAATATTTCTTCTAATTCTTCTTCAGAGAAGAAGAGGATCCCCATATTTGAGGGATCGTCATGATAGGGCTCTCTCAAAGCCGCTGTTCTAGCCCCTATAGAACCATCAGCAAAAATTTTAACCCCACCTATAATAATTTTAGAGCCTCCAAGTCCTCGTTGAATTCCTAGTTCGATAAGTTTGTCTAAATACTCTACGAGAATAAAGCCGTACACTGTGAAAGGAATCAGGCCTTTTTCACCAGCCATTGCAAGTATAATTAGTTGTTCTAGAGATAAAGTCTCGTGAACCATACTGATTCCTAACTCTTGGATCTTTTTAACAGTCTTTTCTAATCCCTTTAACACAACTTCAAACTTTACTTCGAGCCGTCGCTGTGCGTACTCTAGTGCGTGCTCTTTAATAACTCCTGTCGGCTCGCCTTTCTTGTCTTTTTCCAAACCTATTATCTTCTCTGGAATATTCAGCAATTTCATTGCTGGAGAATTAATGATTGCCATGTGTCCATCTATTCTCCTTATAAATACAGGATTATTCGGAGCTACTTCATCAAGTTCTTTTTTTGTCGGATACCTCTTCTCATCGCTCCATTTTGACTCATCCCAAGAATGACCGAGAATCCAATTACCAGGACCCACTTTCTCAGCGTACTCAGATATTATTCTCAATAATTCCCGTAAGCTTTTGACCTTCGACAAATCGAGCCAGCCAGCCCGAGCAGCCATACCTAAAATATGTGTATGCGCGTCTATAAATGCGGGAATAATCATTCTCCCTCTACAATCTACGATAACAGTTTTTGTTGATAAGTAATTCTTAGCATCCTCACCAATACCTACTATGGCGCCTTCTTTAATAGCTAATGCGTCAAAGTACTCATCACGCTTAGGATCATATACCTTAGCGTTAACTAAAATAATATCCGCAGTTTCTCTTTCAAAGCAATTTTGCATCTTTTATAACCCCCTTATATTTATATTAAGAAAAGCCGAAGTCATAGCAATATATTTATTCCACATAATCCTCAATCTATATATTGTGCCATTTCTTAAAACTGTTTGATAAGGTGTTTCCATATGAGTGAAAGAATGCGGCTCTCAACTGGTTTTGTTAGAGCTGCTGGATATGCTAATAAGTTAAGAAGAACTCTAATTGCTTTAACTAAGGGGATTATTGAGCCAGCGGAGGCTGCTAGAAAAGCTGCCGTAATAAACATGAGGCTATTTGATGTTTTTAGAGAGAAAGGAATTGATAAAGGAGATGTCGTTAGGATTATTTTCGAGTTTGACATAGTTGATAAAGACGGAAAGAAAGATATTCAAGTAGACTGGAACACGATGTCAATTGAAGTTTATAAGAACGCCGGAGTTATAACTGGAATTACACCACCAGAAGAAGTCGCTGCGGAGGCTCAGACAGCAGTCGTAGGGGAGTGGCGTGAATTTGAATATGACGATGAAATCTTTAAGAAACTAAAGCTTAAGGCAGAGGAAATTATCAAAACAGATACTGGATATACGCTAAGAGCGTCCGATTTCGAAGCAGAAGTTATTGATAAGGAGAAAATTAGAATTAAATATACAGGACCACCCGAGAAAGTGAACGAATTTTATGTTGAAGTACTTAGTAGCGAATAGTCTATATTAATAGAATAGCTACCAATTTTTATTTTCTTATCACTGAGTATATCTTTAACGTGGCATCTGAACTATCTTGAATGAGTTCTAGATAACCTGCTTCTCGAAGAGCTTCTAGTAATCTCTTTGCTGTTGAGACTTTTATATTGTACTTCTGAGCAAGGTAGTTAGGAGTGACCACTCTACTTCTTAATACATCCTCAAAGATTTTCTTTAGTAACTCTGGTTCTGGCCAATGAGCTCTTAGTATCAGTTTATACTCCCTTGTTCGTCCCCAGAGGACTTTCCTTACCAATCCTTCCCAAATGTCCCCCTTAGGACTCTTCTCAAAAACCCTTCTTACGATTTTTCCTCTCATTGGCATTAATTATCCCCTCTGAAAGTTTCCTTGAACTAGTTTAGAAGTATTGCATTAGGATGAAATTAAAGTTTATTGTTCAATTAGACTCTAAGAGATCTTCCATATTGATTTCTTCTAACATAGTTTTTATGAATATCCTTATTTTGTTAGCACGTTTTTCAGCGATACTACGTCCTGTTTTTGTGTTCATCAAATCAGCTAGTTTTAGTATTTTGTGATAAAAGTGTGCTAAGCTACCTTTATCTCTCATATTAAATGGGTCGTAGATCTCTCTTCCCTTGTATCCACCATATGCGAAGATGCGTGCTGCACCGATGAATCCTAGGGCATCTAATTTATCAGCATCTTGTAAAATTGCTGACTCTAACGAACTTGGCTTTTTATCCCTTGAATACCTATGTTCTTCGATAATTTTCGCCACAGAACTCGCGAAGTTTCTCTCAAAACCTTCGTTGCTTAATACCTCATAAGCTATCTTAGCTGATAATTCAGCGTGATCCCCTCCAGCCCTCTCCTCGATTACACGAGCAATATCGTGCAAAAGACTAGCCAAAAATATTTTTCTAACATCAGCCCCTTCCCTAAAGGCTATAAATGTAGCTAACTCCGCAACCCTGAAACAGTGCTCGATTTCATGGCCGGGAATAATATAGTAGTTTACCTTCTTCAGTGCTTCTATAATAATCTGGGCGATTTGGTCCAGATTCAAGTCAATTAAGTTCCTTGGAATCCCTAGTCTCTCCAACTTTTTGAGGCTTTCTTCTAATCTTTTTCTAAATGTCCCTTTAAGTTCTTCTACTCCCATCTCCTAAATCCCGAGTTTATTCCTCTTTTCGCAGCGGAATAATGCACAGAAAGACCCAGTCCTCGTTTCCTATGTTCTCGTACCAATGAGGAACGTCTGGTGGGACGAATAATACTGATCCCTCGGAAACCTCATAGACTCTGTCCCCAATCCCTACTCGACCTTTTCCTTTAAGCACATATATTTCATGCTCATACCAGTGTGCGTGTTTTGGAATTTTACCATTTGGTTTTATAGTAAATCTTCTCATTGCGAAGTTTTCTGCTCCATCTTCCTTGGATATAAGCCATTGAATGTATGCTCCAGTAGCACCTTCAAATTCTACTTCTTGCATCGGGACTTCATCAGCTTTTTTAATAACTTCCTTAACCATATTCAATCACCACCAAAATGGTAGGAGTTAAAAGTAGTATATCGAACCGGATGATATAAGGTTAATATATCAATAAAACGTTCTTCGTTTCTAGCTTATAAACCCTTGCTTAGAAGAAGGTGGATATCTTGCGTATACACGCAGTATTGCTGATATACATCATCTTAGTTCCTATAACATTTTCACCATACATATCTCCGCACATTGGAAAGATCTCGAAAGCTTATGCATCGGTTCAAGAAAACTCTTCCTTAACGTTCAACGCCACAGCACCACCGGTTTTAATTAATCTCGATGGAGATGCTACATTTGAGGCTCTCATTGTTTCAAATGACTCTTTAATAGCGTACGATATAGTCTCCAATAACACGTTATGGAAATATACGCTTGAAGATAGCGTTTTTGTTTCTTCTCCTTTGATAGCCGATTTGAATGGAGATGGACAATTAGAAATAGTATTACTAGATTCCTTAGGTAATCTAGTATTTCTAGGAACCAATGGCACATTCATTATGAAGACCTCCACAGAAGTTCCAGTAGGTAATAAAGTTTATCATCCAATAATCCTTGATAGCGATCTAAATGGCGAGTTAGATGTTTCTGTAATCAGCAATGATGCAATCATAGGCTACTCTTTCTGGGGCAAGGGTAGTAAAATAACATTTCCAACAAGCATTGAGAACCGTTTGCTTCTAGTAGACATTTACCAGAACTTGACTTACTATTTTGTGACCGCTTCTTCGGACTCTATACTGTATCGCCGATTATCCGAAGAAACATTCTATAGTATTCCGATAAGTGACACGGTGTATTTAGGAGTAGGTAATATAACTAAGGACAATTTTACTGATCTAATAGCTATCACTAAGGGTGGTAGGGTACTATATACTAGACCAGATATCGCTAAAGAACAATCATTAGAAAAAAGCATTACACTGAATGAACTTCCAATATTCCCACCTGTGGCAGCGGATCTGAATGGAGATCTACTAGATGAAGTTCTGGTCATAACTAGCGGATACTTATACATTTTAGGAGCTAATGATACGGGATACTTAGTAATAGAGAAGAAGTACTTCATTAGTTCTCTCCCTACGAGCCCACCAGTTATCTTATATCCTCAGAACGGGAATAATACATATGCCCTTCTAACATTCTCAAATGGGAGCGTAGTTATTGTTAATACTACACATACAGAAGTACTAGCTACTCAATTAGATAATCCTCGATGGCCTCTTATTGCTGATATAAACAATGATAACAATGTGGATGCATTAATAATGACTAATAATGGCTTTTCATTAATTCTGAATATCACTGGCGGTAAAGCATTCTGGATGTGTTATATGCATGATTACCATAGAACGAATTATTACAATACTCCAAAAGACACTGATGGAGATGGATTCCCAGACGCCTACGAAATAGGACGTGCATTAGATGCTACAGATTCAGATACCGACAATGATTTCATCAATGATTATACTGAGTATCTTATAGGAACTAACGCTACAACGCAAGATACTGATGGGGATGGACTTTCTGACTCTGATGAATTATTTACTTATCACACAGATCCCATAGTAAACGATACTGACATGGACGGCATGCCCGATGGATGGGAAGTGAAGTACCATCTAGACCCACTAAACCCAGCTGATAATGCAACTGATATTGATGGCGATGGACTAACAAATCTCGAAGAATACAATCATGGAACTGATCCGAGAAAAGTGGACACAGACGGAGATGGCATGCCCGATGGATGGGAAGTGAAGTACCATCTAGACCCACTGAAAAAAGATGGATACATGGATCCGGATAATGACGGTTTATGCAACTATGATGAGTATAGGTATGGAACTGATCCTCGAAATCCAGATACTGATAACGACGGATTAACTGATTACGTTGAATGCAAAGTGTACAGAACGGATCCATTAGACCCAGATACCGACAATGATGGATTAACGGATTATCAAGAAGTATTACTCGGTAGCAATCCATTAGAACCCGATAGTGATGGCGATTCAATAATAGACAGCCAAGACCAATATCCATTGGATCCAACGAACGGCCTTTTGAAAATATTCTTGCTAATTCTCTTGCTAGCTTTAAGCCTCATAGCATTTGGGATAATAGTGTATAAAGGGCGCGGAAGAAAATAATTCGTTCCTTAAAATTTCTTCAATTTTTAGTTAATACTACGGTTATGCTCTGGTAATGCTGGCTATGAGGTAATGAATTGCGGTCAGTGCCGTCACCATTCTTCATTATTCTCAGGAGGCAGATCTCTCTTCATCCCGCTTATTATTACTAAGTAGGTTTATTGGGTATAAATCATATTAGAAGACAAGATATTCTGCAGCTACGACTGTATCTTAAAAAGGTAAACAAGATGAAGCATCATTCTCTTTCTCATTCTTAATCCGTTGTCCTCAATAAAAAATATGAATATGAAGAAAACTAGAGGGGTCTCTCTGGTAGGATGGCGTAAAAGAAGACGATTGTTATGAAAAGCGATAGTATTCCACCAATGACAAGGCCTAGAAATTGCAGGAACATAAAGACCGAAACAAAGAAGATAGCAGCAAGCACCGCATCCAGTACTAGGAGAGTTTTGCTACGCCTAGCCCTAAACCTCCACGAAATATGATGAAGTAATTCAATAAAAAGGACTTCCGAAAAGATTACTAGAAGAGAGAGATCATATATCGAACTAATTGTCACCCGTGTTACTAGCAAATACACAATTGATAATATTGTGGCTCCAAACAAGCCGTACTTTATTACTTCTATCAATGTTGTTCGGAACTTGATTATTATAGGGAATAGAAAAGCTAGCGAGAATAGAAGCGTTGTCACTGCTAACTTTATATCTAACATTTCGTTAATAACCAATTGATACATTACTAAGGAGATTATAAGTGTCAAAATTACGTAGATAAGGACTTGAATGGGCCTAGAAGGTCTATAAGTCTCCTCAAGCTCCTCACTAATTATAAATTCTACGTCTTCAGACATTTCTTATCGCCTCCTTCTCCTTCTAGTCTCCTCGACAGGAAAAACTCCCGTTCTCCATAAAGCTATTGTTCTAGCGTATCGCTTTCTCCATTGAAGTGCTCCAAGTTTTATTGACTTTATAATATTGTAAAGCTCTCTTGGAAAAGGCATTGCTCTGAAAATTACTGGTGTCTTGCTTCCCTTTACATAAACTTTTATGTTACCTACAGGTATTGAACCAAATAGGTTGTAGATCTTGTACCAGAGAGAAACATCATAATCTATCCTATCTATGGCATATCTTGGGATGTTGCCGCCGAACTCGTCTCCTATTCTCCTGTTATAACTGATTCCGCTTTTCTCTCCCACTATCACACTATATTTTTCTCTTGCTAGAATTTTTATCACGTTATTTAGAGCGTCTGTTACTATTATTGCAAGGGCTAGAATAAATAATGCAAATGATTCTGGCGACACTTGGCTAGGCAAGATGTTAATTAGTGTCGTTTTTATGCTGTAGATGTTGAAAAAGGTCATTACAACAAATAAGAATGCACTTATCAGAATAGCTAATTGGATTATGAAATATATTGGGTTTGCTAAGTAGTAGTATTGATAGCCTCCATAAAGAATGTTATCATTGGCTGTGATTCTTAGTGCCTTGAGGTAGTCCCTAGATGTTAAAAAGACTAGAGGATCAACTAACACGTAGCCTCTTTTAGGTTCGTGGTGAACGAGTCCAAGTTCTTCTAAAATCGCTAATTTCTCTTTCACAACTTTTTCGTCAATTCCCAGCTCTTTGGAGATTCTTTCAGCAGTGAATGTTCTTTCATCAATATATTTCGTCATTATGTGGTCAATGATTCTAGCTAGTACAATATCAGTTTTTCTATGAAGAATGAACCCTACTGCTCCTCCAATAATGAAACCAATTATCACTATAATTAGAAATATGGAAAGGGACATTTTGAAATGCACCTATTTCGAAGACTTCATATTAGTATTGCCTCACTTCTCTATATAAGTTCGCCACTAACGACTATTAGAACAGTTTTGTTGTTGCAATAATGCGATGCTTTTTATAATTAGGAAAATGTTATAATGTAAAAAATCCTTTTGCCAGCTAAGTATTCATGGTCATCATCCGAGTTAAATAAAAACGGTGAAAAACTTGTTGAAAGGCGTGCTGTTAAAAGATGGTATTTACCCTGCCAAAAATATGTCACCTCAAGAAGTGCTGAAAGATGACGGTTGTGCTGTAATTATTGATGATGAGAACAGAGAAATCTATCTTTGGGTAGGTTCTAAAGCTAAATCAATTGATAAATTTAAAGCTGCTCGATTAGCTCACATGCTTAATTGGAGATTATTCGGAGGAGCGGCAAGGATTGTTCAAGATAGGAACCAGATACTTAATACTCTGGAGAAATTTAGTAAAATAGATGATGAAATCCCCTCGGAAGAATTAAAAGCTATACTTGGATGACCCAGTACTGTAGATAGGGATTTTAGAAAAGCTTATGCAAAGTTTCGTAACCATACTTGATGGCCTTTACATTGAGATCCCTATAAGCCTCTTTAGTCTCCTTTTTTATGATGGTTATAAGATCTTCCAGAGAGATTATACTTGATAGTCGAGCATAAATTCCCAGAAGCACCATGTTAGATAAGAGGGCTCCACCTACTTTCTCAGCCATTCTTAAAATTGGTAACTTGATTATCCTCTCGTACTTTATATTATCTAAATCCTTGACAAGATCTTCATCAATAACGAGAAACCTTGTTCTTCGGGGGGCGTGTGCTAGTAATCCTTTTTGATGCAGAGCTAGGATAAAGTCTGGTTTTCGCACAAATGGGTAATATATCCTTGTGTCCGAGATTATTACTCCACTACTCGATGCCCCTCCCCTCACTTCTGCCCCATACATCTTGGTCATTACGGTATAGTAGTTCTTTTTGATAGCAGCTTTGGCAATAATCTCTCCCGCCAGAACAATTCCTTGTCCGCCTATTCCCGTGATAAAAATCTCTTCTCTCATTTTCTCTTTCCCTCCCATTGTCTTAGCGCTTTTTCACGGAGAAGTTGAATGCTCCTGAGGAGACCGGGTCGATCCCGAATTACGAATTCGCCAACTAATATTTTATCCCCAATCGTTCCTTTTCTCTTAGCACTTTGAATATCAATAGTATTTTTCTTGAAAAAGTCGAGAATATTCTTTAGATTCCCAAAATTCCTGGGGACGTATCTCGAAGTACATGGTGATAAGACTTCTATGAATCTGAATCCCTCCATTTGCAAGGCCTTAATGAATGACCGTTCAAGCTGTATTTGGTGGAGAATTGTCCATCGAGCAACATAATTTGCTCCAGCTTCTGCTACTATCTTAGAAACATCGAGGGCATGTTCGGGATTACCGTAAGGGGTAGTAATAGTCACGGCACCTGATGGTGTAGTAGGTGCTAGTTGGCCTCCGGTCATTCCATAGTTAAAATTATTAACCATTATTACGAGAAGATCCGCATTTCGCCGAGCAGCATGTAAGAGATGATTGCCTCCAATAGCTACTAAATCACCATCACCAGAAATAACTACCACATTAAGCGCTGGATTTGCGAGTTTTATTCCCATGGCTACGGGTATTGGTCTTCCATGTAATGTGTGAACAGTATCTGCTTTAAAATGTGGAGATGGAATCCAAGCTGCACAGCCAATACCGGATACGAATACAAATTTCTCAAAAGACCCGTATACCTTATCAACGGCTCTAAGAAATGCATTAGCAATGCTCATATTACCGCAACCAGGACACATAACGTGAGGAAAAACTTCTGTTCTCAAATACTTATCAAGAGGATGAGTCTGAGAAGCCAAATCATACACCTCTTATGACTTTTTTCACGTATCCAATTATTTCTTCTGGCGAAATAGGCTCTCCACCACCTATTTTATTAAGAGCATAGACTGGAACGATATCCTTTAGTATTCGTTCAATTTCCAGAACATACATTCCAGTGTTCATTTCTGGAACAACTATTGCATCAACTCCCGTATCTTCAGCAAATTTCCTCAGAATCTCTTCTGGGGAAGGCCAAAGAGTTATCGGTCTAAAAAGTGCTATTTTGATGCCTTCTTCTCTTCCCAGCTCAATAGCTTCTCGCGCAGCTCTATAAACAGAGCCATAAGCTACGAGACCTATCCTGGCATTATCTTCCCCAGAAACCTCATATTTAATGATCTTATCTTTGTTCTTTCTCACCTTGTTAACTAAATGCCAAACCAGCTTCCTATGTACTAATGGATCTTGCGTTTTTCGATATCCCTTTTCATCATGCGTAGACCCTGTGACCAGAACGTTGTATCCTTTCCCCAATGTAGGGAATGGAGCTATATTTATTCCATCACCACCAAAATGTGGTTCCTCAGGTGTTTTTGGTTCACGACACTTAACTTTAGTAACTGACTTTTCGTTAGGTATTTCAACAACTTCTTCTAGATGACCCACTATTTCATCTGGGAGAATGATAACGGGAACTCGGTACAGGTCCGCTAAATTAAATGCTTCTATTGTAAGATCAAGCATTTCTTGTGCAAAAGCTGGAGCTAAAACGATAACTTCTTGATCTCCATGGCGCCCCCAGCGTGCTTGCATAACATCTCCTTGTGCAGATTTCGTTGCCTGTCCTGTACTTGGTCCAGCACGCATGACATCGACCAAAACTATTGGTGTCTCCGTCATAACCGCATACCCTAATCCTTCTTGCATTAGCGAGAAACCAGGCCCACTAGTCGCGGTCATTGCTCTGACTCCAGCCCAACTAGCTCCAATAATCGCCATGATCGATGACAGTTCATCTTCCATTTGTATAAATGTTCCGCCCACAAGGGGGAGGTATTTAGCCATAAAATTCATTATTTCTGAGCTAGGAGTTATGGGATAACCTGCAAAAAATCTGCAATCAGCAAGTAATGCTCCAATAGCTAGGGCTTCATTTCCCATTAGCAAGTATCGGCCGGGTGGAAACAAATCATTAACTTTCAAAGAGGTTGCCATAGTCTTCACTTAATCCTAAAATCGTTCTAAAACTACTTAAGAAAATGAGTTATAAGGGGTTTATATCCTGTTAACATTTATCTTCGCGAGACAGTTAGTCATTAATTTTTAGAATTTCTAGACTGCTCTGTGCTTATAACATGTTTTAGCCGCGTTTTGACGATGTCTACTTGATGTATTGGTTTTGTTTCCCGACCTAAGATGTCTCCAACAACGACACTTAATAGATCTCCAATGAACACAGGTTCTAAAAACGTTCGCCAGCAAAAATAGTTATCGTTTACTTCTATGGTGATTATTCTATCATCTCCAACAGCATCTTCGAGAATTTTATAATACTCTTTCACAACAGCATCCGCTGAACTTCTTTGGAACACTACGACAGTTGCCCTCGCCTTTTCCTCAAACAATGCACAGAGGAGATTATGCCCCATCTCTGGGAATGTGTCCCATTGAGCTATTTTTTTAGAATTCTCTGCTAATTCATTACGGAATCTGCGAGCTATAGGAGCTGTAAGTACGTCGGTTAAAATAACTAGTTGATTAGATTCAGCGATTCTTTTAGCAATCTCTACAATTTCTTTTTCAGAAATATTAGAGAGTTTATCTTCTATTCTTTTCATTGCTTCCATTAATTCTTCTTCAACATTAATTTTGCTTCGGAATATTTTCTTAAAAATACGTGCAAATATCGTCACTCCGTAGGGGAGATGAGATCTTGTCTCAAGTTTTTTTACCCTTGGCAATTTAGGTACTTCGATCTTTTGGAAGGGTATATTCGTCTTTCTTGCAAACTTCTCTAAATAACCTCCAGTAGAGGCCACGATGCATTCTACTCTTTTTTCATAGATTTTTTTAAGCGCGTTAAGGACTTCTAGAGTCGTTCCAGAATAACTGTATATCACATATAGCCAATCCGATACTAAAGGCATCTTGTGAGATCTAAAAACACGTACCGTGATCCCTTCTAATTTTCCCTCATAGTACTTTTGAATAAATTCCCCAGTTAAGCCGGATGTTCCAATGCCAACGAAGAATACCTTATCCTTCTTTTGCGGAGAGATATCTATTGCATGTTCAAGTCCGAGCTTTATGAGTAGGGGAAAATTAAGTACTTCGTTAATCATTTCAATATTTTTACGTGAAACAAGTCTTTCAGGTGAGATCAATCTAGAACACCTATCTTGGGAGAAGCTTGATTTAAAAACAATAATCTTTTTTAAAAAATTCGTCCTCTCTCTTTCCAACCACTTGTTCTGGGAACTGCAATGACTAGGGTATTGGTCACCGGAGGAGCTGGATTTATAGGGAGCCATACTGTGGAATTGCTTCTAGAAAAAGAATTTGATGTTGTGATTCTTGATAATTTTAGAACGAGTTCTAAGCAGAATATAGAGAATATCAAAGGAATTAGAGACAAAAACAAGAAATTGATAATCGTCCAAGGAGATATTCGCGATCCAATAGTTATTCGGGAAGCGATTAAGGATATAGATGCAGTAATTCATTTAGCAGCTATCGTAAGTGTAGATGAAGCCACAAAATGGCCAGAATTGACTTTTCAAGTGAATGCTGAGGGAACTCTTAATATATTAGAAGCTCTAAGAAGATTTGATGTCGAAAAAATAGTATATGCGTCTAGCTCAGCGGTTTACGGTGATCCGTTGTATCTCCCAATAGACGAAAAGCACCCCCTCTTCCCTAAGAATCCTTATGGCGCCTCTAAGTTAGCAGGAGAAGCTTTGGTTAATGCTTATCATCAGACTTATGGATTAAAAGCAGTGGTTCTTCGCTACTTTAACGTGTATGGTCCCAGAATGCCTCCAGGGCTGTATTCGGGGGTAATTTTGAAATTTATTAAAGCAGCGATAAGAAATGACCCGTTAGTGATTTTTGGAGATGGGACACAACTACGTGATTTCGTTTATGTTACGGATGTTGCTAGAGCCAATGTGGTTGCTGTTGAGAAAAATATTAGTGGAGTATTTAACATTGGGACTGGTAGTGGTACATCGATATTAGATCTCGCAAAAAAGGTAATTGAATTGACAAATTCTAAATCAGAAATAACATTCTCGGAACCAAGACCGGGAGATATAAAGAAAAGTATAGCGAGCATAGAAAGGGCGAAGAAAATACTTACATGGCGACCAGAAGTTTCATTAGAAGAGGGATTAAAAAAGACGATCAGGTATTATGTAAATTGTGGTAAGTAGGTTACGAAAGGATTTCCACCTCTTTCCACGGATCTAATGACTGCGTAATGAAAACTCTTCCATTAATTTTACGATCTTTTAAAGCACTTTCTATCTCTGCAGAATCCTTTTTGCTCCTGTTAACGAATACGACATCTATTCCATTAGATACTGCACCAATAACATCGCTTCTAAGAGAATCTCCGATCATGATAACATCCTCAGCCTTCATCTCCAAAATTTTAAGACCCATTTCAAAGAAAATTCTCGCGGGTTTACCCGTTATTATAGCTTTTGTACCAGAAGCTACTTCTAAGGCTGTTGCAAAAGCTCCTTCCATTAAAAATAATCCCTCATCATCATAGATTCGGCCTCTTGTCCATAAGTCACCGCCTAGAACTATAAGTTTCGCTCCTCGCATAATTTGCCTAAATGCATAATTTAGCTGTGGATAAGTTAGATTCCTATTAGCTCCCAGAAGTACCGCATCCACTAAACCGTAATCACGAATCTCTATCCAGTAAAATTCAGAAATGTCTTCTAGATGACCTTTTTCGCCGATTAAAAAAACTTTAACTGGTTTTTCGAAGCGTTGAGAGAGAAACTCTACAGCAACTATTGTTGGATTGACAATTTTATCCGTAGAAACTTTTATTCCTAACATGGCTAGTCTCTTTGCGACGTATTTACGTGATTTCCTAGCCAAGTTTGTCATTAGTAGAAATGGTTTATCCTTGATGATTTTCAGGAATTTCCAGGTATCTGGATATACATTCTCATACTCTATCCCTTCAATAAGTGTTCCCTCAATATCAATTAACACTCCTCTTTTCGTGTTTATCAGGTCTATTAATAACATATCCCCTACCTCCGCATGTAAGGTGAAAAAGCTTTATCTCAACCACTCTATAGAAGGCTTCTCCTTAGTTTCTTTTGGTGGCTCTATTCGACAGAATTCTAATCCATATTTAGTAAGGAGCTCCTTAGCAGTCGCTGTTATGTGAGGAGCCACTAGTATTCCGCGAACATTAGTATAACCCTTCTCAAGAAAATAATCAATGTATCTCTTCAATTGGGATACTGCTTCTAGTTGCGCGATTGATCTTTTAAATTCGCACACAACAATGTTCCCATAGCGGTCCTTTCCTAATAGATCTATTTTTCCGTGATGCGTTTTTATCTCTGTATCAATGACAGAGAAGCCTTCTTCTATGAGCTCTGGATTCTCTCTAACGACTCTTACCATATCATTTTCTGAGGCCCATAATCTAAAATTAGCCAAACCCATTTTCATAGCGGTGAACGCATAGACGTGCAGAATATGCACCAAGAGAATTTCTTTAGGTCTCATCCTTATGCTCTTTAGTTCGAGCTTTTCCTCGCGAAGAATCATGCGAGGAATACTCCCCGGAGGTTGCCAATTAATAGGTTCTCTCTTAATTTTTCCATGAACTAATAAAGTCCCATCAGGTTTTGATATTATTAATCGATCGCCCCATTCTAAATAGCTTTTAGCTCTCCCTTCATATACCACGTCACAGTAGCAGAAGATAGTTATCACATGCGTTCTACATAGTTTATTAAATTCCTCAGCAACCCATTGCAAATCTGGTTCCGTTCTTACTATACATTTATCCAGCATTCAGAACCCCCGAACCAGAGAAGACACATCAGGCTACTTCAGCCCGATCATTTAATTTCTAATTATCTTCTCTCTAGACTTAATCTTTTTCCACATTAGCTTTTAACTATTCATTACAGAAAAGAAAATTTATCCACTTTAGAGAGAATAGAGTTTGTTTTAATAAAAAATAGAGTTGTGATTAAGTGCTCTGTTAATTCAGCATTACTACAGTTCTATTTAATATCGTGCATGTTTTATGGAAGAACTACATATTTTTGTAATCCTCGGGGAGAATCTATTGGATTTCCTTTGAATACGCCGATCCAGTACGCTAATAGCTGGAGAGGAATTACATTGACGAAAGGAGCTAATGCATCTTGAACATCTGGTGTGGCTATTACGTCTCTGGATATTCTCTTTGCTCTTGTAGCATCTTTTTCATTCGTTATTATGATTGATCTTATCTTGATGGGAGATAGTTCCGATAGTAATTGATAAGCGTCTGCTCTTGCATCCTCCTCTGTAGGCATTATCAGTATTACTGGGAAACCTTCCGTGAGAATGGCTCTTGGGCCATGTCTTAATTCACCTGCTTCAATGCCTTCCGCATGTATATATGCTACTTCTTTTAGTTTTAATGCTCCTTCCAAGGCTATTGGGTAGTTTATCCCTCGTGAAGCTACTAGTACAGATTGAGTTTTCATTATTTCTTTCGCAATTCGTTTCACTGTTTCATTAACGCCTTGGATTGTTTTCTCTAGAACAATTGGTAGGTTGTAAAGATTCTCTTTTATCGTATCTATCTCTTTCTTAGGCACAATATCTCTTATTTCAGCTAGTTTTAACGCTACTCTGTAGATAGCTAAGAGTTGGCCAATGAAGGATTTTGTTGCTGGCACGGCGTGCTCTGGGCCGACGCCCAGAGGAAGATAGAGGTTCGAGGCGAACATTAAGGGCGATCCTAAGACATTCATTATTCCGATAATAGATGCCCCGAACATCTTAGCCTTCATTACCGCTCTAATAACATCCGTTGTTGTTCCAGATTGTGATAAAGCTATGATAACCGTTCCTGGTTTCACGTTTTTCAATGCATAAAAGGGGAATTCTGTTGCGTCAATTACTTCTGAAGGAATATCAGCAAGCTCCCTGAGTAGATAACTCCCTACTTGTGCTGCATAATATGAGGAGCCACAGCCGATTAGGTAAATCTTGTCAGCATTAATGATCATTCTGGCTATTAGATCGAGATATGTTTTCTGGTGAGTAAAAAGAGCCCTGCGAATAGCGGAGGGAATTTCAAAGATTTCCCTCAACATGAAGTGATTGAATCCTCCAGGTACTCTATACTCTATTTTATCTGGAGCTTTCCTCGATTGTTTTTTTATTCCTTCACCCTTGTGGTTATAGAAGTGAATTCCTCGCTTATCAATTATTGCAATTTCGTTTTCCTTCAATACATAATACTCTCTCACTAATGGGACTAAAGCCTCAAGTTCTGAAGCGACTAGGTACTTGCTATCTTCACTTAAGCCAATGAATAACTCCGGACCCTTGGATATTAGGCCCAGTTTATCAGACTCCTCTTTAGATATTATGGCTGTTGCGAAATATCCCTGGAAGTGCTTTAAAATATCTAATAGGGCTTCTCTAAATCCAGATTTCTGGAGAGACTCCTCTAAGCGATGGGCGATTAATTCTGCATCGTTCTTTGATGAGAAGATATGACCTTTCTTCTCGAATTCCTCCCTCCAGACATCATAATCAGCTATTACACCATCCATAACAGTGTACACTTTTTTTACACAATCCGTAAGTGGTTGTGTATTATTTGTGTCAGGCCTACCATGTGTTGCATGTCTGATATTGCCAATGCCAATCACACCTACTAGAGTCTGGAGATTCAACCTTTTCTCAAAATCCTCGACCCCGTCCGGGTATCTTTCAATAATTATGTCCTTATTTTGCTTTAGGATGGCTATTCCAGTGCCTTGATTTCCTCGGTGTTTAAGTTTTTTAAGAATTGTCAGGAGGGGATCACCTATTGGTTCTTCCCGTAGGGTGTAAAGACAAGCAATGCCGCCCAATAAGATCACCAAGCATAATCAAGATTTTGATTGAAGTAAAAGTGGTAGTTTCTCCTAATATAAGTTACCATTTTCTCTCTTGAATATTTTGAAAATAGAGACCTTGCGAAGTGGCTCATTACTATTTTTCTTTAAACTTAAGTATAACAGCGTTATTTTTAGACTAATCAAACGTTTGTGATCCTACTGAGCCTGAGTAACCCATTGATTTCATGGTTAATAATTGTTAAAAAGGCCAAAAAAGATGTATAGGGCTTAGATACCGGCTAACAATAGTCTCAGAACTTAGAGCTAGAAAATAGTCTGGGAGGGGAAGGGATGGGGGA
>Ga0180301_10000118_pt1 | contig 55934 bp, 41 predicted proteins | sample GuaBasSediGuay16_FD_121797 | JGI IMG/M metagenome (GOLD analysis project Ga0180301, IMG submission 121797) | Subseafloor sediment microbial communities from Guaymas Basin, Gulf of California, Mexico - Guay16, Core 4569-2, 12-15 cm | ecosystem: Environmental > Aquatic > Marine > Hydrothermal...
CCTTGTGTACAGATTTTACCGAATTTTCAAAGAACGATTTGACAATATTTGCGGCATAACCTACCCGCAAATATTTGAAAAAAATCTCTTGACTTTTACCGGAACAACTAAAATGCCTAAAGTGAGCTAAAGTTAATGTGCACGCCTTCGGCGTGGTCAATCTTTAAAACAAGTTGCGTTGAAAGCGCATTCCTTTGAACTCTGAACCTCTGAACCCGTGAACGGTTACCCTTAACTTTAGGCACTTTAGCTCACTTTAGGCACTTTAGCTCACTTTAGGCACTCTCTTATTGACAAATGAAAGTTAGTCTAAGCTGGCTCAAAGATTATGTAACGATCGACGTGGATGTGGACAAGCTGGCTGAAGCCTTGACCATGGCAGGGCTCGAGGTGGATGCCCTTGTGGACCGCTACGCTTATCTGGGTCGTATCGTGGTGGGGCGCATTGTTCAAATGGCCCCCCATCCTGACGCTGACACGCTTTCCTTGTGCAGAGTGGACGTGGGCACGGGGATAAAGTCTGTTGTGTGCGGCGCTACGAATATCAAAGAGGGGGTCCTTGTGCCCGTAGCACTCCCTGGCGCCCAACTTCTTTCAGGTGATACGATTGAAGCCGGACGTATCCGGGGACAAGTATCAGAAGGGATGTTATGCTCTGAGGCCGAACTTGGCCTCGGCATGGATAGCTCCGGCATCCTTTTACTTCCGGAAACGGCCAAGCCGGGTCTGGGGATTGCCGATGCCCTCGGCCTTTCAGACTGCATCCTCGAGTTTGACCTGACCCCCAATCGTTCTGATTGCCTTAGTATCATCGGCATCGCCCGTGAGGTGGCGGCCATTCTCAAAACCCCCCTGAAATACCCCAGAGTGAAGCTACCGCCGGGCGAAATCCCTATAGAAGAACTCACATCTGTTACCATTAAAGCCCCGGAGCACTGTCCTCGGTACGCGGCAAGGGTGGTCACGGACGTTAAGATTGCACCCTCCCCTTTCTGGCTTCAAGACAGATTACACTCCGTGGGACTCCGGGCCATCAATAATGTGGTGGATGTGACCAACTTTGTCCTTATGGAGATGGGACAACCTCTTCCTGCTTTTGATTTTGATCGGCTTGCCGAGCATCGGATCGTGGTGAGAACGGCCCAGGAAGGCCAAACTTTTTCAACCCTGGATGGCGTAGAACGTACCCTGGCTTCTGATATGCTCATGATATGCGACGGCAAGGGGCCGGTGGCTCTAGCCGGCATTATGGGCGGGCTGGAGTCGGAAATCGAAGACCACACAACGCGGGTTCTCATCGAAAGCGCCTATTTTAACCCGATCACCATCCGACGAACGGCCAAGCGCCTCGGTTTAAATACCGAGTCATCGCACCGGTTCGAGCGGGGCGTGGACCCTGCTGGTACCATAAGGGCCCTAGACCGTGCGGCTCAGCTCATGGTTGAGTTAGCAGGTGGAAAGCTCGCTGAAGGGGTCATTGATGTTTATCCCCGCCCGATCCCTGAAAGGGTTATAGATCTCAGTATAAAGCGCACCAATCGACTCCTGGGTACCCGGTTAAGCCAAGACGAGATTGGTGCCTATCTGAAATCCGTAGAGCTGGACGTAGAACCCCTGGATGAAGATCGGCTCAAAGTGGTGCCGCCCACATTTCGTGTGGACATTACGCGGGCTGAGGATCTCATGGAAGAGGTGGCTCGCCTGAGAGGTTATGATCAGATTCCAACCACCCATCCTGTATCACATGTCGTGGCCAGAAAACCGGACAAGAAACTCCGGGTGAGGGATCGAGTTCGGCAACTGCTGGCTGGCTGTGGATTTTCGGAGATCGTGACTTACAGTTTTATCAGCAGGGATGCCTGCGACCGGCTCCTGCTTCATGATCAAGACCCACGCCGCCAAATGGTGTCCATCCGAAATCCTCTGACCGAAGACCAGGCCGTTATGCGGTCGTCTTTGATCCCGGGTCTTATGGCCACCATGTATCGAAACAGCAAACAGCGGAATGAAGACCTGAAGATTTTCGAACTCGGTAAGGTCTTTTTGTCCACTGCGCGGGATCAACTCCCAGACGAAGTAGAGATGATTTCCGGGCTTTGGACCGGGGCACGATATGACAGGACATGGCATTTTAAGGAAACAAAGGCCGACTTCTATGATATAAAAGGGGTGGTTGAAGCTGTGTGTGCCGGATTGAACATAACCGGGGTCCGTTTTACTTCGTTGACCGGTACTGATTTTCCCTATCTGAGGCCCGGCTATGCCGCACAAATTCATGCGGGCAACGGGCGGCTGGGTGCAGTAGGTGAATTGTCGCCCGCGGTGTTAAAGAACTTTGAGTTGAAGCAAACGGCCTATTGCTTTGAACTTGACTTTGACCGGCTGATCCGTCATGTAACCGAGCAAAGGTATGCAAGACCAATATCCAGATTCCCGGCCACTGATAGGGATCTTTCCCTGATCGTCGATGTCCCAGTAGAAGCCCAAGGCGTACTGGATTTCATAAAGGGCCTGAACCAAGAATTCATAGAGACAGTGGAGATCTTTGACGTCTATCAGGGGCCACCCCTCCCTGAGGGGAAGAAGAGCATGGCCTTGAGGTTTACGTATCGTTCTTTTGAAAGAAGCCTCACGGACAGCGAGGTTAATACCATTCACGAAGCGATTGCCCAAAAGATATTAAAGCAGTTCAACGCTCAACTGCCGCCGGGTGAAGCCCGTTGAGCGGCTCGCGTTGAACGGTTGCGCAGCTCGTTTCGGTAAGCGGTTTACGTTGAACGGCAAAAAAATCACGCAACCTATAGACGACAGACGTAAGACCTATGAATAAAAAAGACATTGTCAAGACAATTCACGCCAGAGTAGGCTTTCCCAAGCGGGAGACTGCTGCCATCGTTGATACAGCCTTTGAATTGATGAAAACAGCTCTGGCCAAAGGGGAGCCAGTCGCGATTTCGGCCTTTGGGAAATTCTCTGTGCATGAAAAAAGGGCTCGCAAGGGGAGGAATCCGCAAACAGGAGAGACGGTTATAATCCCTGCGCGGCGGGTGATAACCTTCAAGGTAAGCCGTGTGCTGAAGGAGCGAATCAATGAGGCCCACAGGGCCCGACATACCCGACAAGCGGTATTTTAGGATCGGTGAGGTTAGTGCCATAACCGGCATCGAGCCATATGTCTTGCGGTACTGGGAGACAGAGTTTCCCAAGATCAATCCTGCCAGGTCCCGCTCCGGCCAACGCCTTTATAAAAGATGCGACATAGAGACCATCCTAGAAATTAAAGATTTGCTTTATCGAAAAAGATACACCATTGCAGGCGCCAAACAGTATCTCCAGCGACGTCCCAAAAACCGCGGGCTTTCCGCCAACGACACCCACCCTCTCACACTGGATGAGATCAGGGCCGAACTACTGGCTATCAGGGACCTGTTGAACAGGTAAGAACTATGCCTCGTCCGAGACTATGCTCGGAAGAGGTGGCCCCCTCGTGGCAGATACTATTCAAAATAAAAGTTTAAAGTGCCTAAAGTGAACTAAAGTGCCTAAAGTGAACTAAAGTGCCTAAAGTTAAGGAATGCGCTTTCAGCGCAACCTATTTTTAAGATTGACCACGCCGAAGGTGTGCACATTAACTTTAGCTCACTTTAGACACTTCAAACTTTAGTTCACTATTAATCTATAAAAACAAAAGCTTATGTTACATAGACAATCTTTTGTCGATGTGGCAGCGCTAAGCGCCTATATCTCCTACTTTCGCCTGTCCAACCTCCTGATGATCCACCGGGGCAGTGCCTTATCATCCCTGTATTGAACAACACCTTCGAGGTTTTCTATTGGAATTTCTGCCCGGGCCATGGCCTTGTGTCCACCCGCGGTGCCCATCTGCCCAAAACTTTGTTGCAGTAGCTTTCCAGCATCCTTGCGAATCCCATCATTCCTTACAATGATGATCAAACGCCTTTGATAGATGCCTGAGACAACAGCCCATGCAATATCGTGGATCTTCATGAAAAAGTCGGCAATGGACACGCAAACATCCGGGTTTGTCACAGGCCCCAAATAGGCATGGATACGGTGCTTCCGGACACGCATACGCTCTAAGGCAATTCGGTAGTATTTCAAGAAATCGAGCGTCATTTCTGCCTGCTCGATCTTCTGGGCCATGTGAACATTGACATGACGAAAAAGAAACTGGAAGGCATTCACATCTTCTATGAGGACCTTACGCTGAAAGTTCATCGTGTCTGTCTTAATCCCGTAGAAGAGCGCTGTCGCCAGCTTGGCAGAGGGCTTAATCTTGGTGGCCCGAAGGTATTGGGTCATGATGGTGGATGTGGCGCCATAATCAGGGCGTATGTCTGTGAAAGGGGCATTGGCCGCAGTATCGGGGTGGTGGTCGATGATCACGTCAAAGTTGATGCCTGCAAAATCCTGATGATGACTCGGCTGGGAGTCAAGGATGGCAAACCGGGTAAACTGGCCTTGATCGACCTTGTTTATTGGAACCAAGTCGACCTTGACCAATCGGATCATGGCCAGGTTGTCAGGCAGTGTGATCGTGTTTACATGGGCGATGGTGGTGGCCGAGACCTGCCGCCACAAGATGCGCTTCAGAGCCATGGCGCTTGCGATCGCATCCGGGTCCGCATTAATCAGGATAAGGAGGCGGTCTTCACGAGAGAAAAGACCGAGCAAACGCCGCAGTTTTTCTGAAGCAGAAAGGGCCATGGCAAATATTGTATAACGTCTAACGGTCGCGCCGCTCGTTATGTCAGTCGTTTAACGGTTACGTCATTTTGCTGACCGTTTGCCGATCAACGATCAACGTGACGAGCCGCGCAACCGTTCAACGATAACCGTATATCCGTTAGCCTTATCCTGTCAAGAATGAGTCTATTTCTCTTCGCATATCATCTAGTTGTCCAAGTCCCATCCACAGAATCTCCGGATCTGCCTTGAACCATGTAAGTTGTCGTTTGGCATAGCGGCGGGTGTCACGTTTGAAAAGCCGCACGGCCTCATCCCATGCGATGCGATGCTCCAAATAATCTGCCATGTGACGGTATCCGATGGACTGCATGGACTTGAGGGTTGAGGGATAGCCCTGATCCAGCAACCATTTAACTTCCTCCAATAATCCAGAGGCGAGCATCAAATCAACCCGTCTGTTAATCCGATCATATAAGATATTCCGGTCCAGGGTCAATCCAATCTTAAGGGTTCTGTACGGGCAATCTCCAAAACCGTGGGCCTTCTGGTAGTGGGAGATAGGTTGCCCCGTAGCCTGATAGACCTCAAGGGCGCGTATGATCCGGTAAGTGTCGTTTGGATGAATTCTTGCGGCGGCTGCGGGATCGACCTTTTGTAGCCGCTGGTACAGGACCGCGAGTCCAAGGGTTTTAGCCTCCTTTTTCAATTTTTTTCGTACGACCTCATCTTGTTCTTGACCCGCAAAGAGACCCCGCGTGAGGGCCTTGATGTAAAGGCCGGTGCCGCCTACCACAAAGACGAGGCGCCCTTTTTGATCAAGATCCCGGATGATCGCACCTGCCATTGTCTTAAAGAGGGCCGCACTAAAAGGCTCATCCGGGTCCACCACATCAATGAGGTGATGGCGCACACGTGCCCGTTGCTCCTCAGTAGGCTTGGCCGTGCCGATGTCCATATATCGGTATACCTGCATGGCATCGGCGCTGATGATGTCAGCCCCCAGGGGTTCAGCCAGGACAATCGCGACCTCGGTTTTCCCCACGCATGTGGGGCCTGAGATAATGATCAGTGAGGGTTTTGGGACCATTGGCGTTTAAGGCTACCAAAGTGATCGATTATTTCAAGCAGGAAGGCCCTTCATGCATAAACAAGCTACCTCAAGATTTTTTCAGCGTCAGGAAGGCCGAGGGCTTTCGCCTTCCTTGCATAAATTACAGCCTGTTTTCGATCCCCTTTTTGGTCGTACAGCACAGCTATTGCATAGTAATAATCTGCAAAATCAGGTCTTAGGATCAAGGCGCGCTTGTAGGCTGCAATCGCCTCATCCAGGCGTCCTGTTTGCCAATAGGCCGCGCCAAGGTTGTTAAGGGCTTCTTCATAATTAGGGTCCAGCGCGGCAGACCTTTTGAATGCAGAAATCGCTTTTTCAGTCCATCCTTTTTGGCCGTAAGCCACACCCAGGTTACTTTGGATCATTGCATCCTTAGGGGAAATGCTTGCAGCCCTTTCAAATGCCTCAATGGCCGCATCCGGTCGGCCCAGTCTCAGATAGGCAAGGCCCAGATTGTTGTGCAGTATTTTGAGCCCTGGAGAACGCTGGACGGCAAGTTCCAACATCTCGGCCGCCTTTTCGGGCCTGTCCAGTGTCATAAAGAGATTTCCCAGGGAAAAGAGCTGAAAAGGCATCACAAGGGTGTGGGGCGTTCGCCGGTTGAAAATCCTTTCAAGAGGGGAAAAAAAGCCGCTAAAACCCGGGATCGAGTCCGAGTTGGCTTCATCGGGTAACCAGTCTTTGAGGTCGATCGGCTTATCGTCATTGCCGCTTCGAAGTGTTTCAACAAACACAACGGCTGCGCCGTCGATGCAGACAAGCACCCAGTCAGGCCGATGGTAGAGATATCGGATGAGGTCGTCAGTGCTGCCGGCGCTGTGTGATAGGATCGCCCATCCAAACCCATATTGTGCTTGCAGGTTGTCCCAGCCATTCTCGGGATGGTTCATGGCTTCTCGATATGTGCTGTAAAAGGCCTCGGTGTGCACCTCCAGTCTTCCGTCAATGAATACCTTATAATCGGGGTAGAGGGTATAAATCAGGTAACCCCCCAGCCCGAGATTGTTAAACATCGGTCCTTTCGGGTGATGCGCCCTGATCCAGTCGATACATCTTACAGGATAATAGTCCATCTCTGCGCCAAGGCCAAAGGACCTGTGTTTGTTTTCTGATATATAGAGGCGATTTGTACCAGCAAGGAAGATGGTGATGAGAACAGCGACCTGGAGGGCCACAAGCCCTGGAGTTTGGCACCAAGAGAAAAATTTTGTGACCTTGGCCAGGCCCTTTGGCAGCCGTTTCAGGCTAGATAGCCCATTTGTAAGGTTGTACAGCACGATCGGGTAGGCCGCAATGGCAAAGAGATTGATGTTGCGCTTTGATTTTGCCGAGAGATAGGTCAATCCAGCACAAAGGATCAGGTGCGTGGGGTTTATCCTTTTGAAATTGGCAACAAATGAGAGGCCCACAATCAAAAGAAGGGCCACATAGGAGACCTTTAGGATGGTCCAGGATGTGCCGGGTCCAAAGAGAGATAGAAATTCGCCAATACTGGCCGAATAGATGCGCGCTTGGCCACTGATGCGGGTAAAGAGCGTGAGGGGAAACAGCAGCCCTTTTACGCCGTAAGGATTGACGAGGCATGCCAGGACTGACAGGATGCCCACAGCCACAAGCGGTTTCAGCGCTTTATTGGGTTCATCATTTGGCGTAAGGAAAACCGCTTCTCTTCGGCCTCCAATGTCTTTAACAGCTGCGCTGTTATCCTTGCTGGAAATGGCTGGATGCCTACGTTCAGCGGTCTCCCTTACTTCCTTTAATAAGATCTCTCTGTTTGGAGAAGAGAAAAATCGCCATTTTGTGGTCATCCACTCGCCCAGCAAAAAAGACCAGATTGCGAAAAGCCCGATCACGAAAAGGCCGTGCACATTCACCCAGAGCACTTGAAGAAAGGGAAGGGCATAAAGGGCCTTTCTTCGGCCTTCAGTATAAGCCCACAAGACTTTGAGGTAGATGGCAAGAAAAAGCATGGACAGGGCCTCAGGCCGCACCAGGAGTCGGTAGGAGGTGATCAAAACCGTCAGGAAAAATAATGCCAGGCCAAGAAGCTTGTATTCTTTGGCAGGGTAAGTCCTGAAGACGACAAACAGGGTTAAAAGGACAAGTAACGACTTGAACAGGATGAGACCATCTCCGCCGACCATGCGATACAGGGTGTGGGAAAGAATTTGAAATCCCCAGTGAAGGTCCACCCACGGGGCATGCGTTGAGGTGAAGGAAAAGATATCGGATTTTGGAACAGTCCCCTGGTCTAAGATGAACGCACCGGTCTTTAAATGCCACCAGATATCCCAGTTCCCGATCTTGTGGATGGAAAAGACCAGGATCAGGAAAAAGAGCGAGACAATGGCGCTTCTTTGAAGGTTCCCTGCAGCTTGCTCCAGGGTTAGCAAACGCTTTTGCGGTTCAAGGATTTTGCGGCCACCCATACTCAAATCCGAGAAAATTGAAGATTCCTGCAGCAAGCTGCAGGGACTCTTCGACCGTAAGGAAGTTAACCATCTCCGCAGGTGGTATTTAGACGCTCGCTAACCCCGCAGCCCGCGAAGCACTGCCGTCAGGCAGAACCTACAGGGTTAGCGAGCGCTGTTGCGGTTTAAAGGGAACAGGTTGTTGTCCAAACAGCTGTGCACTCAACCTTTAAGGAGCTGTCAGGGGAGATCTTTTTTTTGAGATCGGGTCCACTGATATGACCTGACAGGCCCCACAACGGCACCATATTTTGCGTACGGTCCTGAACCCATTTACAAATCGGCTGGTCGCTTGTATGCCACATGGACGTGTGCCTGGTTCATAAGATCGACGCCATTTGCCACCAACAAGCAGGATGAGATTTGACCTGACTCAAAAAAAGATTTCCCTTGACCGGCTCGCTCCCCGCAAGCCCCGTCCTTTAGGGCGGGGTCAAGGGGAGCTATACAAAAATGTTTATTTTCCTTACCGGGAAGCCCCGCCCTTCAGGGCGGGGAGGCTTCACAGTTTAAAAGCAATAAATGACCAGCAACCTCTTCATTGGGATGATTTGCAACAGCCCGGTAAAAAAAGACCCCGGACGGGAAAAGCCGTCCAGGGTCTTTTGGGCTTGGGTTGGGTTCTTATCTAGAAGGTCACTTCAAGCTTGTGGAACAAACTCCAGGTATTGTCCACAGTGGCGCCTGCAACACCTTGCTTCCACAGGTCGCCAGCATCCAGGAACCCGTAAATAATCTGATAGGTCAGGTTGTCCATGAGCTGGACCTTGCAACCCACATCATATTCCCAGCCATAGTCGTCATCCATGTTAGCGGTTCGCCCGGTCTCATCGGCCGTGGCCTTGGCCGCGATCGCGTTCAGCGTCACATTTTCCATGGGTGAGAACTCTGCGGTGAGGAAGCCGATCTTGAAACCGCAGTTCGTAGCAGCAGCAGTAGCATTTCCGCCGTTCAAGTTCGACACCCCGCCGAGGGTGGCATCGTTGGTTGCGCCGGTCAGGATCAGGAGCGGCTCCCAGTCAACAGCGTATCCGTATGCATTGTTCTCCTTGTCATTGGCATTGCCGTCGCCTTCTGCAAAGGCATAACCAAGACCGACTTTTGCCGGCCCAAGGCTAACATTGCCGTACAGGTAGTAGGACATCGCATCCCAGTCAATATCATTTCGGGCTGAGTCATAGTAATCTTGATATTTGCCGGTCTTATACCCGAGCTCACCTTCCAGATAGACGGGTCCGAAGGTGGCCTTAAAGTAGGGACAGAACTGCCAGTATTTCTGGTCGTAGCTCACGCTGGTACTCTGACCAGACAAAGTGTCGGTGTTCGAGATATCCGAATTTGTCTTGTCATTGATATAAGCAGTCAAGAGACCGGCCTCAAGGCCTTCTTGCTTGTACTGGACCGACAGGTAATACGCATCAGCGTCACTGTCCGCTACTTCCGGGTACCCTGTTGCCGAATCCTGTTCCGTGGTCTTTTGATAGATGGCCATCACCGTGATGGGATCGATCACCTTGACCAGCTTGATACGGTCGGCCTCAGTGCCTGAGTCGTTAAACACAAGGCCATAGGTCCCAGCGGACATACGACCCACATACAGGTCGAACAGGTCGAACTTGGCGGTCAGATAGGCGCGATCCCAGTCGATGTTAGAGGCAGTACCCACGGTATCCCCAGTGCCCCACTGCTTGTTGTCCAGGGCATCAAACCGAGTGGTTACCGAAAGGTTGTCGGAAACCTTAAACACGGTCTGCAGCCGGAACCGCATGTCCATGAAGGCGCGGCTGGCGCCGGTTTGGTCATTCAGGTCCGTATTGTTCATGTAGTACCCACGGGCCCGGTAGGCGCCGCTGAAGTCTACATCCACCGCCATGGCCGGTATGGCAAAGAGCATGATTGCTGCCACGGCCACGGCAATAACGGTTAATTTCTTCATGTGTTCTCCTCCTGTGTCTGCTAGTCTTGTTAATCGTTGTTCATCAATAATCTCATTTGAGCCGTTCAAACTTGCCTACCAAAAAGAAACCCGCATCACCTCCTTTGCTATTATGGTATTTTCTGTAAAGGCCTGATACACGATCAGGGCACTCCTACTTAAAAAAAGATCTTATACAGATCAACAACCGGTTTGTCAAGATTTTTTTGCTGTTTTTTTGACTGCTTGCTCATCCTTGACCTTCACAGTTTGCCTTTGTCCGCTGAGGAGGAAAATACTCACGGGTCATGGTGGGCGTCGCACACCAGAGGCCATCGTTCTGTTTTCAGGGTTCCGGCTCAAGATCGCGGCCACACGCGGCATCATGAAACTGAACATACATTTTGTACCACCATCCCATGGTGCGTCTTATCAGGCGGTGGCCATTCAAAGGGCCTTGGCGTGGGGGGACGATATCAAAAAGCACAGACCAATATCGAAAACCACCATAAAAATCACCGCGGTTGTTGTGGCAAAAAAGGCTATTTCCCTGCGTGTGCTTGTAGCCATTTTTAATCGAGGCCCCCTTCAAGCCTTCTTATCTTTTCCAAGACCTTTTCACGAAGGGGTGTGTTGGGTCTCAGTGCCAGATAGCGCCTGTAATGGGCCACGGCTTCCTTTCTCTTCAAGGGATTTAGGCTGTACAGGCTGCCCAGACTTAGATAGGCCTCTGCTGTGCGAGGGTTTAATCGCACGGCTTTTTTTAAGACCGCTTCTGCATCGTCATACATCTCGAGGCTCATCCACACCCCTCCGAGATTGGTGCAGGTGCAGGCATTTTGAGGGTTGATCTCGAGGGATTTTTGGTAGGCCTGTATGGCCTTCCCGTATTGTTTCAATCTTCGAAACAGGTTCCCCATGTTGAAGTAGGTATTTGCCGCTGAATCCGGGGCCTGTTCGATGACCGCCTGATAGTATTTGAGGGCCTCTTCATACATCCCCTTTTCAGCGTAAGCCACACCCAGGTTATGCATGGCAATGGGATTGTGTCCGGCTCCGGTTTTAAGCGGTATATAGGGCATGGCCAGTACTTTCTTGTACGCGGCAATTGCTTCGTCCAGCCGGCCGGCCTTGTGAAGGGCCTCACCATAGTTGTTATACGGCCTGCTTAGGCCAGGGGACTTTTTGATGGCATCCGCCCAGAGGGTGAGTTCGTCTTGCCATATGCGGTTTCGCATAAAGGTCAGGATTGCAAGGGTCACAATAATCGGGATCGCAATGGACCAGAACAGACGGGGCCGCTTCGTGTATCTATAGATGTCTGCAATAATGAACGCAAGTGCTATCATGGAAAGATAAACCCGGTGTTCAGCCACAAATATCTTGTTGGGGATGATGCTGGAGGTGACTGACAGGGTCACAAAAAACCAGAGGATGCCAAGGGAGATCAGGCGAGATCGACGGTAGACCCAAAGTGCAAAAGCCGCCAGCATCATTATTCCCAGACAGGCGACCAATGTGGTGTTGTCAAACAGGCTGCTTGACACATGAAAATCGTGCTCAATATTTTGCCCGAAAGGCCACACCAAAAGCCTCAGGTAGATCCCCCATATAATACCAAGCTGTGAAAAAAAATAGGTCTGCCTGGTCAATTGTTCAGGTGCCCATCGTGGCAACAGCTTGTCCATGCCTGAAACCGACTCGGTTATGGCGTCCAGGTTGGGTGCCTTGAGTACGACGAGGTGGACGTATGGAATGATCAAACCGGTCATAAGAAGCGGCAGGAGATAAAGGAGCCGTTTCCCAGGGCCCTTAAGGTCATGTTGCACAAAGAAAAATTCGATTAGTACAAGCACCACAGGGAGCGTAAGGGCCATCTCCTTGGTAAGCATGGCCAGGGTTGCTGTCAAAACAGAAAGGGTGTACCAGGCGAGGTGATTCATGCTGAAAAATAGCTTTTTATGGGGTAATTGTTCAGCATCTGGGGTAAGAAAAACCGCTTCTCTTCGGCATCCAATGCCTTTAGTCGCTGTGCTGGTATCCTTGCTGGAAATGGCTGGATGCCTACGTTCAGCGGTATTCCTTACCCCGTGAGCGGTTATTTTATGGTCGGCCCTGTGGGTCGCCCCGCACAAGATCATGCTTCGGGCTTTTAGGTAACAGACGACAGCGGCCACATAGAAAAGGGTGGCCAAGGATGTATAACGTTGCGATATGTAGGTCACGGACTGGGTGGCCAGGGGATGGGCCAAAAAGATCAGGGCACCAAAAAAAGCGGGCCAGAAGCGGGTATCATTGAGCAGGGGGAAAAGTGGGATCCCCCCGCGATTCAAGGGATCGGATCCTCCGGAAGTCTTATTCGCTTTACAAAGACAGAGGATCACAAAGAGTAAATGATAGACCAGGAATGCCGTGCATACATGGATGAGAAGGTTGACGATATGGTAGCCCAGCACATCAGGGCCAGCGAGCCAGTAGTTGAAGGCAAAGCTCAATTCAGCGATCACGCGTGTGTTGGCCCTTTTGCCGGCCAGGGTGCACCTGTTCAGGATGTCCTGAAACGTGCTGTCCACAAACACATGTCTGTCGTCATAATGGGGGGGGACATTGAACGTGTTTGAATAGATGGCCAAGCCGATGGCAAGAAAGAAGAACAAGACCATTATATGGGTCTTCAAATATCTGTGGCTCAGTTCTTGGGGATCAGGATGACAGGTCATGGTCTTGGATGTGATTCATCAATCGTCGATTTTCATGAAGGAGGGCCTCCACCTCGCTGCGCCTGGCATCATCAGGCGACAGTTGCAAGAAGCGATTAAGGTGGAAGACAGCAAGCCGGTTATCCTTGAGATGGTGTGAGTAGATGATCCCAAGATTGAGATGGGCCGGGGCAAAATTTGAATTGTACGAAAGGGCCGTCTGGTAAGCTTCTTTGGCCTTATTATAAGCCTTTTTCATCATGAGGATGTTTCCCAGGTTATTGTAAAAGGATGGGACGCCAGGTTTCAGGCGGATGGCCTTTCTGTAATTTTTTTCAGCCTCATCCAGGCGGTTCAACCCCACCAGGGCGTTCCCCTTGTTATAATAGGCTTCTGCAAACCCGGGCCTGAGCGATACCACCCTGTCGTATAATCGAACGGCCTGGCCATGCTCACCTCTGGCAAGATGGATATCTGCCAGATTCAGGTAGGCTTCCGCAAAATCAGGTTTCATCCTTATGGCCTGTTGTAAGCAGTCCTCAGACCTTGCCAGTTGGCCGTGTGCATAATAGATTTCAGAGAGCTTGAACAGGATATCGGGAAATAAAAGGTGCGGAAATGAATGCTGGGTCGAAAGGATCTTTTTATAGGCCTTTACAGCCTCCTCCCATGCCCCCATTTTTTCATAGGTCTTTCCCAGGTTGTAAAGCACGGTCGGCGAGTCAGGTCTGATTTGGGCAGCCTGATGGAAACTCTCCAGGGCCTCCTGATATCTCTTTTGATCAACATAGACGTTTCCCAGGTTATTGTAGGCGATGTAGTGGTCCTTACCCTCGCGCCAAGGTTCCGGAGGGACGGCCAGGGCTCTTTTGTAGGCGGCCACGGCTTCGTCCAGCCGCCCGACCTCTCGCAGGGCCCGACCATAGTTGATGAGGGGCCGGGACCTTTCAGGTGATTTTTGGCTTGCATCAGCCCACAGGGTCAGGGGGGTTTGCCATACCCTGTTTCGCCAATAGGTGAGTCCGGAAGCCAGCAATAGGACGGGAATCAATGCACAGATATAGCGTTTCCAGCGGTGTTCCCATTTGGGCAGGGCAGCTACCACAAAGCTCATGCCGATCAGGGGGATATATGCCCGATGCTCTGCCACGAACTCGGTATTTGGAACGATGCTACTGGTGGGCGAAATTGTGAGCAAAAACCACATGATACCAAAGGAGGCAAGCCTTGACCGCCTGAAAAGCCAGAGCCCAACACCAAACAGGGTGCCCAGGAAAAGAAAGGAGGCAAGGACGGGCGTTTCAAACAGGCTTTCAGATACCACAAAGGCGTGGTCGACATTTTGACCGATCGGCCAGACCATGAGCTTAAGATAGGTCCCCACAATGACCTTGAGTTGTGTGAAAAAGTAGCTTGAACGCGACACCGTGGGTGCCCAGGTCGTCAGGGTGTCAAGGGCGTCGAGGGACTTGGGACCAGGGGCTTTTCCACTCAGTGTACGCACAGCAGGAATGATGAGAACCGTGGTCAAAAGCGGGAAGAGGTACAGGATCCGTTTTTGAAGGGCTCCAAAGCCTGTTTGTAATCGTTCACCATTTGGGCTAAGGGAGACCGCTTCTTTTCGGCCTCCAATGCCTTTATACGGTGTGCCGGTATCCTCGGTTGAAATGGCTGGATGCCTACATTCAGCGGTCTCCCTTAGCCCCTGAACTGTTACGTCTGTTTTAATAAAATAGTATTCAGTCATCAGGATTGCAACAGGAAGCGTGATCGATACTTCCTTGGTGAGCATGGCAAAGACTGCCAGGAAAAAGGAGACCGCATACCAGACGAGGTGGGGTGCTGCGAAAAAACGATCGTTTTGTTTAAAGATGACCCGTGCCCGCACAAAGGATGCCAGGGTGCCCATGTAAAAAAATGCTGCCAGCGAGGTATAGCGCTGGGTTATATAAGTGACGGCCTGTGTGGCCAGGGGGTGGACAAGAAACAGGGCGCTTCCCAAAAGGGCGGGCCAGAGCATTGGATGCCGGGTGCCCGGGATGTCTCTATGGGCCGCTGTGCCGTGATTTTCATGCGGCCTATCTTCAAATGACGGGCAAGGGCCTTGCTCGTTACATTGATGCAGGACAAGAGATAAAAAAACATAAATCAAATAGGCCGTTCCAATATGCACCAGGATGTTGAAAAGATGATAGCCAAGCACGTGTGTGCCGGAAAGCCAGTAATTGAATGCAAAGGTAAGCTCGGCAATGACACGGTTTCCCCCGCCCCTTAAGGTACATTTATTGAAGATCTCCTCCAGGGAAAGCCCTGCAAAGACGTGTTCATCGTCAAAGTGAAAAGAGGCATTGAGTGTGTTGGAATAGATTAAGAGAGCCCAGAGCAGAAATATCAAAAGGACGGCCTTGTGTGGTACTCGGCATGATGGCAAACATACTTTATACATCGATTCGATCAAACACCAAAGGTGAAGATATTGTCAATCGTATGTATTTTGACGTGCCGCAGATTATAACCAGGCTCATGTATTTGGAAAAGGGAATGATTCATACGTATATGGAATAAAATTTATCTTTAAAAATTTTAAATAATATCCATTTTTTGTTTCTTTATCAAGGAATTTTTTCTTCCGAAAGTGGATCTATGGCAAGATTATCCAAAAGAATACTAAAAAAGTTGCCTGTGCTTATCGGCCTGTGGTATCGGTTTACAAGACCTTAGGCCATTTATTAGTTGTTAGTTCGTCGAAATATTTTCCTACCTTCACCGAATAGTAGAAAGTTCGTTCAATCTCGCAGTCATAGGCGTTGTAGGCTGGCCTTGTTTTCACGCAAGAAATGATGTCAGAAACCGGAAATTTAAATATGCGGCTGTTGACAAAGAGTTGGGTCGTACGTGTCTTGAAGACAGAACGGCTATGGATTATCTTGATTGTCGCTATAAACCTATTCCTTTCAGGTGCCTATCTCCACGAACTTTATGAAAGCGGACTAGTCGATCTGAATTTCCAGGAAGGACTCGATTCGCTCACCTACCACTTACGCGGTGTCTCCATTGCTGAAGGGGGACTGCACTGGATAACCGTCGGGCATGCTTTATACAATGCCATAGTCGGAGTCATATACTCTGTATTTGGTATTAAACCTCTCTGGATCTTTATCTTTCAGATTCTCTTGTGTTCCTTGGGATGTATATTGCTTTATGTCTTAGGGAAAAAAATCTTTAACCCCTTTGTGGGTCTCTTGGCCGCTGCCATTTATGCTATTTATCCCGTTTCAATTTATTATACAGGGATTATAGCCCGCGTGAATGTGGTGGCCTTTTTAAGTCTGCTCATGGTCTACATACTGACACTATGCTTAGAAAAGAAAGGCTTGTTACGGTATGCAATGGCTGTTGTAGTGTGCTCTCTCGCTGTTTCAGGCCGTTACAACATTTTGCTATTTATAGTTGCCTTTGCATTTTGGTTCCTATTTTTTCGGCATAATCTGCTGAAAAGGAATTCCTTTGTTCCTACCGTCTTGACAGGTCTCGGTTTCTTGCTTGCTACATTAGGACTGGCGTTTTGGGTTCAATTGCCCGACTTATTCAACCTCAAGCCATGGGTAATCGGAAATAGTTATGATTCCAACATGTTTTACTGTTCTCCACACAAGGAATTGATTCCTGTCGTATCAAAAGATTTTCTTCTAAGACAAATCTATAAGGCATTTGCATTTTTCAATACCTTTGAGGCACCAAACAATTTTAACTATTATCTCTTCCGCGAAAAGGTCCGCCTTCTGCAATATCTACCCATTTCTTTTGGCGTAATCTTTCCATTTGCCATGGTTGGCTTTGTTTCTGCTTTCAAAAACAAGAAAAATATCATGCCCGTGGCCTTGTTTGTCTGCTTTTATTCGATTTCCATAATCATATTCTTTATAGCCTCACGGTACCGCCAGCCGATTGTCCCTTTTATGATATTGATGATGTCTTATGGTATTTATGACATCTATACCAATCTCAGAGAAAAAAGACATAAGCGCGTTGTCTCCCAAATGGCCTTTCTAATGCTGATGACACTCCTTTCCACCTGGAAGCCCGACTGTATCAAGAATGTTGAAACGGCCTGCAACGCGATTCATAGAGTAAATTTTGGCAATCTCTATAAAAGGAATGGAGAGCATCTCAAGGCCATACAAGAGTTTAAACGCGCTATCGAGACAACACCTACATATTGGGCAGCCTATCACAACCTCGGGGCTCTGTATGCCAAGCAGGGAATGTACAAGGAGGCCTTGGACACCTATCGAGTGGTTATCCAAGAAGCCAAGGATTACCAGGCGGCTGATGCCTATTTTAATATAGGAAACCTGTTTCGAAGATTGAAACAATACGGAAAGGCCATACAGGCCTATCAAAAAGCCCTCGAGATCAATCCTCAAGATGCCTGCATCTATACCAATCTCGGAGGGGTGTGGATGAACCTCGAGATGTACGATGATGCAGAGGTAGCCTTAAAAAAGGCCGTGCGATTAAACCCTCGCGCAGCAGAGGCCTATCTAAACCTGGGCAGTCTGTACAGCCGAGATCCTTTGAAGAAAAAGGAAGCCATTGCAAATTACAGGTGCTATCTGGTGCTTAAGCCGGATACACCTCTTCGAGAAAAGGTCCTGGAAAGAATAAAAAAGCTGCAAAGTAATGTGAAAGACCAGGGATAGGACGTACGAGAAGTTTAGACGATCATTCGTACCGATTTTAACAACCTACTTTCTTGGGTTTCGGGTTAATCAGCTTTCATCCGTGTAATTTTGAGGTAATAAGCTATTTTCTCGGTTATACGTTTCCATAATCCGGTCAACCTCTTCCTGCATGCGCGAAAAGGCCTCTTCGGTAAAGGGTTTTACGTCCTTGAGTGCGGGGTCCAGGGGGTCAGCCGGATTGAAGTTTTGAAGGGTAAGGGATAGGGGAGGGCTTACAGATCCGCCCGATCCAAGGCCTTTCAACTGCTCGGCCATGCGATAAATATCGGATTCATCAAGGAGCGAGGGGGAGACCGTGCACCGAAACATATAGGGGACCATGCCTGCCATCAGGACCTCGATTGATTTCTGGATGATGCTGACCGGTACATAGACACCGGCGCACCGGGCATATATTGGGTCATCCAGGGGGGCCTTCACGTCCATGGCCACGCAGTCCACCAGTTTTTCTGCGATCAGATAATGGAGCGTTTCAGGTTGGGTGCCATTGGTGTCAAGTTTGGTCTTGAACCCGGCCTCATGAATCGTTTTCAGCAGGGCCGGCAGCCCCCTGTGGATCGTAGGCTCCCCGCCTGTGATGCAGATCCCATCAACCCAGTCGTTGAACGGCTGGAGCCGTTCCAGTATTGTCTCAAGAGAAAGGGTTTCCAGGGTATCCGGCTTTAAGACAAGTTGGTGGTTATGACAATAGGGACACCTGAGGTTACAATAGGGCAAAAAGATGACGGCACAAATATGGCCCGGCCAATCTAAAAATGAGGTTTCAATAAAGCCTTTAATGGGGGGAAGCTGATCATTGGTCATTTCAAAGACAAGAGTGAGCTAAAGTGCCTAAAGTGAACTAAAGTGAGCTAAAGTTAATGTGCACGCCTTTTGGCGTGGTCAATCTTAAAAATAGGCTGCGCTGAAAGCGCATTCCTTAACTTTAGGCACTTTAGTTCACTTTAGGCACTTTAAACTTTTATTTTGAATAGTATCTACCCCAAAGGGGCCACCTCTTCCAAGGGAAGTCTTGGACGAGGCGTAGTTACTAGTGACTGGTGACTATTTTTGCAAGATACTTTTTGATCTTGCCTGTATCGGTAATGGCTGATGAATCGTTCAAAACCAGGATCGGAAGATTCTTTTCAGCAGTTTCAACCAACTCATGCCAGGCCAGATGAGCCAGGGCACCAGGATTGTCGGGCCCTAGTTCTTCTATTGCAACTCCAAGGGCTTTCAAGTCAAAGCCCTTTTTGATTTCCTGACAGGCACTGCAAAGACTTTTGGTAAAAAGCGTCATGATTCCCTCCCAACAAAGTAATGTTGATTTCGATAGCGATCCTTCAGCTCTCCCAATTTCCCCTTGTTCCAGCTTGAAATCCTGGTGAAATAGCCCGTGATGCGGGTAATCCCATCTACGTCCGTGCTGCCGCACCAAGGGCAGATTTCCTGGAGCCCGCGACTTAGCTTACCGCACGCCTTGCAGGAAGTGAATTCAGGCGAAAAGGCAATTTGATCATTCTTGGTCTGTTGAAAGGTCTTAATGACAAAATTGGCCAACGATTCTGCTGGCGGTTTGGACTCGCCGAGCCACACATGGGTTAAAGCTCCTGCTTCAATCAGGGGATGGAAGCGTCCTTCAAGCTTTACCCGCTCAATCGGGTTCATGGGCGCACCCACATCGAAAAGGGTTGAGTTTGTGTAATAAACCTCGCCTGCAGCCTGATTTCCCTTAACCACGGTGGACGATTCTTTGGGAAAATACTTCAGGTCAAGCTTTGCAAAACGGTAGGCCGTGCTCTCCGCCGGGGTTTGTTCCAGCACAAAGCGCATATTGTATTTTCGGCTGTACTGGTTGGCCAGAAGGTTCATGTGGGCAATGATTTTCAGACCGAACTTCATCGCCTCAACAGAGGCATGCATCTCTTCACCGGTATGATACTGAATGAGCTCATTCAGCCCGACCATGCCGATCAGATAGGTACACCGATCCATTCTTAGATATGGGCTGCCATCCAGGCTCATGTTGAGGAGACTCAAGGGCCCGGAGGATTTATGGGAAAGCAGGCGCTTGATAAAATCTCGTTTCTCCCGATGGGCCTTTACGGCTATTTCCACCAGTTCGCCGATCTTGGCAAAGAGCCGGGTGTGGTCTCCTTTTGCCTCATAGGCCAGCCTGGGCAGATTCAAGGTCACGTTTTGAAGGGCCGAATACCGCATCTTCCATGGTTGTTTGGCATCTTCCAGATCCGAACGTTCCAACTTGAAACTCAGACGACAACACTCAGAGATCTTTGCCGTTTCTCCCCGGTCAAACACAAAGTAGGTGTTTCCCTTGTCAGAGGCCACATCGCAGATGTGGTTCAAAAAGGCCTCGTGGCCCGGGGTCTTGAAAAACTTTTCGGTGATATGGACCAGGGGTTTAGGGAAGAAAAAGGGCCTGCCCGCACCATCTCCCTCTTTAAATACGTCAAAGAGCTTCCACACAAAACGCTGGGCCTCTTTTTCATATTCGGCGTAAGTCTTGCCCGTGTACACACCCCCGGGTCCGATGGCCGGCACATCCTCAAAGTGTTTGGGGACTTCCCAATAGAGGTTGATATCTGTAAAGATTGCCTGGCCCCCGCGCGCCACAGCCTGCTGCGAGAATTCAAAGATCATCATCTGGGCCAGTTGCTCCACGGCCCGATCATCGAGTTTTTCCAAGTATGGGGCAAAAAAGAGGTTCACTGCATCCCAGCCGATGGCACCGGCAAAGTTGCTCTGTAGGGCTGCAGCAAATTTGACCATATGGGCGAGCAGGACCTCGGGATGTTTGGCTGGCTTTGCCATGGCCAGGGAATTGGGCAGATTAAGGCCGAATTTTTTCAGATATTCCAAAGATTGCCCTGAACAGTAAGGTCGATCAATGAAGCCCAGATCGTGCAGGTGAATGGCCCCGTGCATGTGGGCATCTCCCACCTCGGGTGAAAATACGTTTAAAAGGCCATATTCCTTTTTGATGCTTTCCGCCAAGGTCAGGTTGGTCGCCTCAGGACCGTGTGGAACATTAGCGTTTTCTTTGTTCGGGTGCACGATCATCTGCTCTACGTCGTATAGGGGAACCCCCAGACGGGTGTGCATCTTTCGGGCCTGCTCCAGGCCCCGTTCAATGAGCTTGGCATCGACCAGTTCCCTGATCAGCGGGGAGGTGACCATGGAGATGCCGGAGGCCAGGATCATTTCCTCCACTTCCCGGCTGATTGTCTCTGCCGTATCCCGGTCAACAAGGGCTTCTCGGACCATGGCACCAACGATCTTTTGGCGGTCCCAGCCGTCAATAGCCTCATCAGACGTGCGGACAAAAAGGGTTATGTCCGTGGTTTCATGTCCGCCTGAGGCAGAGCCTTTCCGCCCAAGGTGGACACGACTGCGGGAAGCTCCCTGATCAACTTGAGAAAATTCCAACAGATTACCCATTATGTTTATCCTCGAAATGATTGGTTATTGGTTTTGATTGACTGTTGATCCGCCTACGGCGGAATCAGTAAAGGATGTAAGTGGCTATATTGTAGACAGACAGACTCTAAACCACAATATATTGTGTGTGTCAAGAAAAAAATGAGACCTTGCTGCTGATGTAAGATGCCGGATACCAGATTGCCAGTGAACACAGGCAATTCCACACCACATAACCCCGGCGCACTAGGTATCGATAGCAGATATCACTTAGACGCGAAAAGGCGGCGAATCTTGGTCTTGAATGGCGGGGTGATGATACCTTTTTCGGTAATAATGGCGCTTACATACCGGTGAGGGGTGACATCAAAGGCAGGGTTTTCTGCGGGCACGCCGACCGGTACGGTCCGTTTGCCCTGAAAGTGGGTGACCTCTTTTTCATCCCGCTGCTCAATGGGAATCTCTTTTCCGCTTTTGATCGAACCGTCAATTGTAGACATAGGCGCGGCCACGTAAAAAGGGATCTTATGGGTCCTGGCAAGGACCGCCACCATATAAGTGCCGATCTTGTTTGCCACATCCCCGTTAGCTGCAATCCGGTCGGCCCCCACGATGATGGCGTCGACTTTTCCCTGTTGTATGAAATAGCCGGCCGCATTATCGGTGATGACGGTCACGGGGATACCTGACTCCTTAAGTTCCCAGGCTGTAAGGCGTGCCCCCTGCAAAAACGGGCGGGTCTCATCAGCAAGGACCTCAATCCGCTTTCCAGCCTCCACAGCTGCCCGCACCACGCCCAGTGCCGTGCCATAGCCGCCTGTGGCTAAAGCGCCCGCATTACAGTGGGTCAACACGCGGCTTTTGTCTTTGAGCAGCCTCTGTCCGTAGCGTCCCATGGCCCGGTTGATGGCTATATCTTCGTCCAGGATTTTTTGGGCTTCTTCAACAAGGCGTGACTTTACTCCTTCTACTCCTTTGTGGCTGGTTCCATCTGCCACTTGTTTCATCCGTTCGACAGCCCACGCAAGGTTTACGGCGGTTGGGCGCGCCGAAACCATTTCACGGCATATGGCATCAAACCTTGCCCTGAAATGATCCATCCTGTTGGTACGGATCTTCAGGGCCCCCAGGGCAACGCCCATGGCCGCGGCCACACCAATGGCCGGGGCCCCACGAATGGCAAGCTCTTGGATGGCACGGATGACCGAGCGATAGCCCTTGCAGACCACGTACCTTTCCTGCAAAGGGAGTTTTCTCTGATCGATCATGACCACCTGGTTGTCTTTCCATTCAATCGTTTTCAACATTTCTCTCGTCCGCTCCTCCAATCTACCCCTTTACCCTCTGTGAGAGATAAAAAGAGGTTTTCACTATCCTTCTAACATTCGTTTGAGGATCTCATTGACCATCTTGGGATTTGCCTTGCCGCGGGTTGCCTTCATCACCTGGCCCACAAAGAACCCAAACAACTTGGTCTTGCCCGCCTTGTAGTCCGAAACCTCCTTTGCATGGTCAGCAAGCACCTGTTTAACCGCATCGGCAATCGCATCGGCATCAGTAACTTGGACGAGACCCTTTTCCTGGACGATCGTCTCCGGTGGTTTGCCGCTTGATACCATTTCATCAAACACGGTTTTCGCGATCTTGCCGCTGATGACTCCGGAGTCGATCAACCGCAGCAGTTCGGCCAGACGTTCTGGAGGAACAGGAGATTCCTCAATGGTCTTGTTTTCCGCCTTCAAGGCACCCAGGACGCTCCCCATGACCCAGTTGCTAACCGTTTTGGGACTGGGAAAGCGTTTTACGCAGGCCTCAAAGTAATCTGCCAGGGCACGAGAACTTGTCAGGACCTGCGCGTCATAGGAAGGAATTTCATACGCCTCGATAAAGCGTGCCTGCTTTTCGTCAGGCAGTTCCGGAAGGGTGCTTCGGATCTCCTCAACCCATCCTTCATCAATGACAAGGGGGAGTAAATCCGGATCAGGAAAATAACGGTAGTCATGGGCCTCTTCCTTGCCGCGCATGGAGGCAGTTACCCCCTTGTCCGGATCCCAGAGTCGGGTCTCCTGGACCACCTTGCCACCATCCTCGATGATCGCTTTTTGCCTGCGGATTTCATAGGCTAATGCATTTTCCACGTGTTTAAAGGAGTTCATGTTCTTGAGTTCTGTACGCGTTCCAAAGGTGTCCGTGCCTACAGGGCGGACCGAGACATTGGCGTCGCACCTGAAACTTCCCTCTTCCATGTTCCCATCGCATATCTCCAGATATCGGAGGATGGCCCGCAGCTGTCGGAGGTATGCCCCGGCCTCTTCCGAGGTGCGAATATCCGGTTCACTCACGATCTCGATCAAGGGAACCCCGGTTCGGTTGAAATCGACTATACTTACGGGTCGATAGGGATCGTGAATCAGCTTTCCGGCATCCTCTTCCATATGGATCCGGGTAATACCGATGCGCTTTCTGTTTCCATTGACCTCGATGAAAACATGTCCGTGTTCGGCAATGGGGAGTTCATACTGGGATATCTGATAACCCTTTGGAAGGTCGGGATAAAAGTAGTTCTTACGGGCAAAGCGACTTTCACGTGCAATGGTGCAATTCGTGGCCAGGGCCATGCGAATGGTATAGTCCACCACCTTGCGGTTCAGGACCGGAAGCACCCCCGGCATCCCAAGACAGACCGCACAGGTGTGGGTGTTGGGCGGTGCGCCAAACTCGGTGGAGCAACCACAAAAGATCTTGGTCTTGGTTAGCAGTTGGGCATGGACTTCAAGACCGATAATGGCTTCGTAGTTCATATTAGTAAAGTTCTCCTAATCAACTCAAGACTATGTGCACGTCGAAACTGTGAGCAAATACCAAGCAAGTGCCTAAAGTGAACTAAAGTGAGCTAACGTGCCTAAAGTTAAAGAGATTAAGGAATTAAGGAATTGAGGGATTAAGATCATATGAAATTCATTCAATTCACAATTCCTGAATTGCTGATGATTACATCCAACTTTAGCTCACTTTAGGCACTTTAGTTCACTTTAGTTCACTTTAGCTCACTTTAGCTCACTTTAGCTCACTTTAGGCACTTTAGTTCACTTTAGCTCACTCCTACAATATAGTCCAGCGCCCCGGGGTTCTCAACCGAGGATAAATCACCGGGATCTTCTCCCATATATTTTTTACGGATGGCTTTTCTGACAATCTTCATGGACCTGGTTCTGGGAAGGTCGGGCACGATCTCAATCGCCCTGGGCCGGAGATTCTTCCCCATGATCCTGGTCACGTGTTGGGCAAGGTCTATTGTGAGTTTCTCAGATGGCTCATATCCATCCTTTAGAATCACAAAACAGACGATGTCAGAACCTTTCAGCTTATCAGGTACCCCGATGACAGCCGATTCTCGGACGGCCTCATGGTCCATCAGGGCAGACTCGATCTCGCCGGCCCCGGTGCGTACACCGGCCACATTTATGGTGTCGTCCGATCTGCCGTGCAGGGTCAGTTGTCCCTGTTTGTCTCGTCTTATGTAATCGCCGTGATACCAGACATCCGGATTCTTTTCCCATGAAAAGTAGGTTTCAATATAGCGGTCCCAGTCCCCAAGGAAGCCCCTGGTGAGAGAAGGCGCTGGCTTTAAAAGGACCAGGTGCCCCGTACCCGTATCAATGAGTTTTCCGTCATCATCGGCGATTCCTATGGCCATGCCCAACCCGGGCATCCCCACAGAACAAGGTTTAAGAGGCGTCAGAGGCGACGGCGAGACAAGGCATCCGCACATCTCTGTCCCCCCACTGATATTGATGATGGGGACACGGCCCTGTCCAATATTTTCAAAGACCCACATGTAACTCTCCGGGTCAAAGGGTTCACCCGTGGAGCCGAGAAATTTCAGGGAAGACAGGTCATATTCCCTTATCCAGTCCTCCCCCTTGGTTTTCAAGCTTCGGCTGTACGTGGGAGAAAGGCCCAGGTGGGTGAGTCTGTGGCGCGTGACCATCTCAAGGACCCGCTTGTGATCAGGATAGAAGGGATGCCCCTCATATATCAGGTAGCACCCACCAAAATGCTGAACCCCCATGACCTCCCACGGCCCCATCATCCATCCGATGTTGGTGATCCAGTAAAATCTGGCGTCAGGCTTGACGTCAAAGTGAAACCCAAGCTCCTTGACAACCTGTGCAAATACACCAGCAACGCGATGGAGCGTTCCCTTTGGCTTACCCGTGGTCCCGGACGAATAAAGGATCATGGCAAGGTCTTCGGCATCCAGCACGACTGTCTTAAACTCCGAAGGTTGTTTGGGCACCAGCTCGTGCCACCATATATCCCTGCCTTCCTGCCAGGGGATTTGAGGGGCCTTCTGCCGTTTGACCACCACAATGTGCTTTAGGCTCGGGACCTCTTGGGCTGCTTTGTCACAGGTGGCTTTGAGAGGGATCGGTCGCGTTTTATAGAAACCCACGTCTGAGGTCAAAAGCACTCGGGCCTTGGCATCTGCCAGCCGGACGGCCAGGGGCTTTGCCCCAAAGCCTGAAAACACGGGAATCAAAGGCGCACCCAGTTTCATGCAGGCCCAGAAGGCCACGATGAGCTCGGGTATCATGGGCATATAGAACCCCACGGTCACACCCTTTCTTACACCCAGGGACTTTAAGGCATTGGCGCATTGGTTTGCACTTCTGTAAAGGTCAAGGTAGGTCCACTTCTCTGTGGTGCCATCTTCGGTTTCCCAGATGAAGGCCAGGCGGTTGGTTGTGGAAGGGTCCATGGCATGGCGGTCAAGGCAATTGTAGGCAATGCTGAGCTTTCCGCCTATGAACCAGCGCGCGCGCTCAAATGACTTAGAGCCATCCAGATCAAGTATGGTATCGTATCTCCTGTGCCAATGAACCCCTAGGTAGTCCATGGCTGCCGGCCAGAACCACTTGATGTCGTCAATGGATTTCTGGTACAGGTCCTTGTAGGTTTTGATTCCCCACTGATCCATGAAGCCCTTTACATGGGACCCTTCAACATATGCTTTTGTAGGCTTCCAAATAATTTCCGGGGTGTTCATCGTTATAATCTCCTGGGGCAATCTCCTGAGATCACGTCAGGAATTTCTTTACCAGATGTCGACTGAAAAGACAATCCACGACAGTCTGATTTTCTTTTGACAAAGGGGATTGGGAGAGACTATAAACGCTCAAACATTCGGGTGAGGAGAATCGTGGATTACTTTTTGTGTGTATTGGGAATGGTGATGATCGTGGAGGGCCTCCCTTACTTTGCCGTACCCTCCAGGATAAAGATTTGGGTCCAAAAGCTTATTGAACTGCCTGATTCAAGCCTTCGGCTCATGGGATTTTTCCTCATGCTTGCCGGACTTGGCCTGGTCTATTTGGGGAGACAATAGTCTAAAGTGAGCTAAAGTTTAAAGTGTCTAAAGTGAGCTAAAGTTTAAAGTGCCTAAAGTGAACTAAAGTGCCTAAAGTGAGCTAAAGTTAATGTGCACGCTTTTTCAGCCGTCGTAGCCAGGGCTACTTTGGCGAAGTCTGCTGGCGAGGCCAATCTTAAAAACAGGTTGCGCTGAAAGCGCATTCCTTAACTTTAGGCACTTTAGTTCACTTTAGGCACTTTAGTTCACTTTAGGCACTAGATTTATCAAGGAATCTTCATGTATTTGCTAAGCGACTACAACTACAAACTCCCTGAGGAGCTGATCGCACAGGTGCCTGCATTTCCCCGGGATGAATCCCGCCTGATGGTCCTGGAAAGGAAGCGGCAAAGGGTATCTCATCACCATTTTACGGACATTGCCCGACTGCTTTCCCCTGAAGACCTTTTGGTTGTCAATAACACGTGTGTGGTTCCGGCCCGCCTGACAGGCTCGAAAGAGACCGGAGGAAGGGTAGAGGTTCTGCTGCTCAGCTACCCGGGGCAGACCTCAAGGTTACAAGGCAAGGGGGATTTAACGGTTTCCCATACCCCGAATCGTGAAGAATTACCGGGAAGTTTTACCTGTGAGTGTTTGGTCAAGGCCTCCAATCGTCCACGTACAGGATCGAAGTTCCACTTTGATGGAGGTCTCCAGGCAATTGTCCTGGGCGGGGCTGATGGGCGCTACAAGCTGGAGTTCCGGTTCAAGGGAGACTTTGACACACTGATCAACAGGATCGGCCACATGCCACTTCCGCCCTATATTAATCGGGATAAAACAAACCCGCCACCCTGTGACGATCGCGTGTGTTACCAGACCGTATATGCCGAAAAAAAGGGGGCTGTGGCAGCCCCTACGGCCGGGCTGCATTTTTCAGGTGAACTTCTCAACCAGCTCGCAGCAAATGGCGTGGAGATTGTCCCGATCACGCTCCACGTGGGCTATGGGACTTTTCTGCCGGTGCGGGTCGTAGACATCAGGGAGCATCGCATCCATTCTGAGGTATATGAGCTTACACAAGGGGCTGCAAGGGCCATCAACAAGGCCAGGGATGAGGGCAGACGCATCATCGCGGTGGGCACGACCACGGTGCGCGTTCTGGAGTTTGCTTCAGACCCTTTCGGACGGTTGCACCCCGGCTCTGGCATGTGCGATCTTTTTATCTATCCGGGTTATCAGTTTAAAGTTATTGATGCCTTGATTACCAATTTTCACCTTCCCAAAAGCACGCTGTTGATGCTGGTCGCCGCCTTTGCGAACCGCCAATTTATCCTGGATGCATACCAGGAAGCGATTCGCCATGCATATCGTTTTTACAGCTATGGTGATGCCATGTTGATTTGTTAGGCCTGTTCAGCCGGCGCATAGAGCATAGCGCATGGCGTACAGAACATGGCGCATAGTGTTTTTTTTTTACCCTATATGCTTTGCGCTCTGCGATCCAATACCAAATGCACGTAGACGAAACAGATGACCTTTTCGTTTGAAATCATACATAGATCATCAGAAAGCCATGCCCGGCTTGGAAAGATACACACCCCCCATGGTTGCGTTGAGACACCGGTCTTGATCCCAGTAGGTACCCAGGCCACAGTCAAATCCCTGACGCCCGAAGAGCTTTGCAGCCTTGGTGTGCAGATCATATTGGGTAACACATATCACCTGTACCTTCGACCGGGTCATGATGTGATAGGCAAGCTTGGCGGGCTCCATCGGTTTATGCATTGGGATAGACCTATTTTGACCGACAGTGGTGGTTATCAGGTCTTCAGTTTGGCAAAGCTCAGGAAGATTTCTGACGAAGGCGTCACCTTCCAGTCCCACCTCGATGGTTCAAGCCACCTTTTGACACCGGAAAAGGCCATCGAAATCCAGGAGGTCCTGGGCTCCGACATTATGATGTGCCTTGATGAGTGCACCCCCTATCCGGCCACACACGCGGTGTGCCAAGCGTCTTTAGAACTGAGCATTGCCTGGGCAAAGCGATGCAAGGAAAGCCACCACGCAGACCGTGGTGCCCTCTTTGGCATTGTTCAGGGCGGTATGTTTCAGGACCTGCGGGCCCAGGGTGTTTCGGCCCTGACAGATATCGGTTTTGACGGATATGCCCTGGGCGGTCTGAGTGTCGGGGAGCCAAAGGCGGCGATGCTGGATATTTCAGCCTTCACTCTTCCCCTGCTCCCGAGTTCCTTCCCACGGTATGTGATGGGGGTGGGGGCCCCAGAAGACCTGGTAGAGCTGGTTTCTCTTGGCACGGACATGTTCGACTGTGTTATACCCACACGCAACGCCCGAAACGGCCAGCTTTTTGTCAGTGCCGGGACCATCAATATTTGCAACGCGCAGTATCGGGACGACGAAGGACCTATTGAAGAGGGATGCTCTTGCTACACCTGCAGATCCTATTCAAGGGCCTACTTGCGCCATCTTTTTATGGCAAAAGAGCTCCTTGCCTACCGTTTGAACACCATCCATAACATCCACTATTTTATGACCCTTATGAGCAAGATGCGTGAGGCAATCCGCCAGGGGCGATTCGACCTATTCAAAAGGGGTTTTTATGCACAGAGGAGCCGGTGAGTCGGTTGAGCCTGCTAGACCCGTGGATCGCAGAGCGCATAGAGCAAAAGGATAAAAATGCCATGCGCCATGCTCTGTGTGCTGTCTAAAGAGAACGAATAGAGGTTGCAAAAAACGATGATTGCGTTTATGGTACGTTAAAATTTGAATATCCCAAGGAGGGAGAAAATGAAAGAATCGGTTCAAACGGTCATCGACAAGATACGACCCATGCTTCAGGCTGACGGCGGGGATGTGCAATTGGTCAGCGTTGAAGGGGGTGTGGTCAAGGTCCGTCTTCAGGGAGCTTGCAAGGGCTGTCCCATGTCTCAGATGACCTTAAAAAATGGTATCGAGAAATTCATCAAAAAGGAAGTACCAGAGGTGGACAGGGTGGAGGCGGTCGACTAGATATCTTTCTGTAGCGCATCGGCATGTTTCGTAACATCGGAAATACATGTAGACAAGGGGCTCTGGACGGTCGATGACAATCGCTGAAAAGATTCAAATGTTTCTCGAACGGTCCTCGTGGATCCGGAAGATGTTTGAGCAGGGGGCCCAGCTCAAGGCAAAGCACGGCGTTGAGAATGTCTTTGACTTCAGCCTTGGAAATCCCAACTTGGAGCCCCCTGCACGCTTCAAAGAGATTCTGATCGATGTTGCAAAAGCACCAGGTCTTAGACACCATGGTTACATGCCCAACATCGGCTATCCTGGTGTGCGCCAAGCAGTGGCCGAGTTTCTCTCCAGCGAGCAGGATTTTGAGGTCACAGCAGATGAAGTCATCATGACCTGTGGGGCCGCCGGTGCCCTGAATGTGATCTTGAAGGCGATCCTAGGCCCTGGTGATGAGGTCATTACACCGGCCCCTTATTTTGTAGAATATGGTTTTTATGTAGACAACCACGGTGGGGTGCTGAAGACCGTGCCCACCAGGTCGGATTTCACGCTCGACCTTGAAGCAATCAGGGCGGCGATGACACCAAGGACCAAGGCCGTGCTGGTTAATTCCCCAAACAACCCTTCCGGTCAGATCTATTCCAAGGAAAGCCTTTTGCAGTTGGGAATGCTTTTGACCGAGGAGGGCCGCCAGCGAAAACGAACCATTTATCTTATCTCCGACGAACCTTATCGCAAAATCACTTTTGACGGGGCCGAGGTCCCGAGCCTGTTTTCCTGTTATACGGAAAGTATGATTGCCACATCCTATTCAAAGGATCTCTCGATCCCTGGTGAGCGAATCGGCTTTTTGGCAGTGCATCCTCAGGCTACCCATAAAGGGGATCTTTTGGCTGGTATGGCGCTGGCGAATCGTATCCTGGGATATGTGAATGCCCCTGCGTTCATGCAGCGAGTGATTCAGTCCTTACAAGGTGTGTCTGTGGATGCAGCAATCTACCAAAAAAAGAGGGATCTGCTGTGTGATGGCCTCTCTGCGTGTGGATACGAATTTGTTAAACCAAAGGGCGCATTTTACCTTTTTCCCAAAACCCCTATCCAGGATGACGTCGCCTTTGTTCAGGCGCTTCAGGAAGAGCTCATCCTGACCGTGCCGGGAAGTGGCTTTGGAAGTCCTGGTTATTTTCGGATTGCCTTTTGCGTGGATGATGACACCATAAAACGAGCCCTCCCGGGTTTTGAACGGGTTCGGAAACGGTTTTCGTCATAATGGGACAAGGGGCATATTTTGCTTGACAATACTCTATTTTTATAATATATTAGCTAAGTTAGATTAGCGCAGGCAGTTTTGGCATCAATCTTTTGATGACAGACTTTGGTGAAGTGGCATTATTGTTCAGGTCAATGGAGGCCATCAACATTGGTTAAACCAAATGAGCTTAGAGAAGGGGACGTCCTTTTGGCACTCGAGGACGTTCACATGTATTTTGGGCGGGTGGGTGCCTTGGCAGGGGTCAGCCTGGAAGTTAGAAAAGGAGAGATCCACTCCATCATCGGCCCCAACGGAGCCGGCAAGACAGTGATGATGAATTGCATCAATGGGCTTTACCGTCCGCAGAAAGGAAATATCTATTTTAAGGGGCAAAGCATCCTGAAACTGAAGCCTTATGAACGAGCCAAGCTTGGGATCGCCAGGACCTTTCAGAAAATTGAGGTCTTTCGCGGAATGACGGTCCTGGACAATATTCGGCTTGGTCGCCATATCCACCTCAAGTCAGGCATTATCAGCGGATCCTTCTATATTGGCAAGGCCGCCCGTGAGGAGGTGGAACATCGGGCCTTTATTGAAGAGGAAATTATTGATCTTTTGGAGATTGAACATATCAGGCACAGACCTGTGGGTATGCTCCCGTACGGCCTGCAGAAACGCGTCGAATTGGGCCGGGCGCTCGCCTTGGAGCCCGAGCTTCTGATCCTTGATGAACCATTGGCCGGCCTTAATTTGGAAGAAGTCGAAGACATGGCTCGGTTCATTCTGGACATCAATGAAGAGGAGCGCTGGAAGGTCACCTGTATCCTGGTAGAGCACGACATGGGGGTTGTCATGGATATTTCCGATCGGGTTTTTGTGCTCAACTTTGGGAACAAGATTATTGACGGGACCCCGGAGGCGGTCCAGAGCCATCCTGAGGTGATCAAGGCCTATCTCGGTGTAGAGGACTTGTATGCCACGAGGAGGTGAAACAGGGCATTCGAGCATGGAGATAACGAAAGACCTGACGATTCCTAAGCTATTCTACGAGCGGGCAAGAAGGTACGGTAAGAAGGTGGCCATGCGGGAAAAGGAGTTCGGTATCTGGAGACCCATCACATGGCACGACTACCTGGAAAATGTCAAATATCTGGCTTTGGGCCTCATAAGCCTTGGTCTAAAGGAGGGGGACAAGGTCGCGATGATCGGTGACAACCGCCCCGAAGGTTTATGGGCGGAGATGGCGACGCTATGTGCGCGAGGTGTGGGCGTTTGGCTGTTTCAGGACTGTCTTATGGAGGAGGTCAAGTACATTGTTGACCATTCTGATACGAAGTTCTTGTTTGGTGAGGGCCAGGAAGAGGTAGACAAGGCCATTTCCATCTTTGATGAGTGTCCCAAGCTGGAAAAGGTCATATGGGATGACCCAAAAGGCATGCGAAATTACCATCAGGACTATCTGATAAGCTTCAAAGAGGTTCAGCGTCTGGGCAGGGAACTGGAAAAAAAGGAACCAGGCCTGTTTGAAGCGATGATCAACAAAGGCCACGGCGACGAAGTGGCCCTGCTTTTTTACACCTCAGGCACCACAGGGCTGCCCAAGGGGGCCTTGCTGTCTCACTATAATATGCTGACCATGGGAAAGAACCTCATGGCAGTCGATCCGTGCTTTGAGACGGATGATTTCGTTTCCTACCTTCCCTTTGCTTGGATCGGCGAGCAGATGATGGCGATCTCCTGCGGCCTTCATGTGGGATTTACCATCAATTTTCCAGAGGAGCCCGAGACAGCCCAGGAGAACATCCGCGAAATCGGTCCCCATGTCATGTTCGCCCCGCCCCGTTTATATGAGCAGATGACCCGTACAGTTCAGGTCAAATACCTCGATGCTTCATGGATCAAAAGGAAAGTTTATGCATTGGCTACGAAGATCGGCTATCATGTGGCTGACCTTGAATTTCAGAAGAAGCCGGTACCATGGTACTGGCGGTGCCTTCAGTGGTTAGCTTACATCAGCATGCAGAAGAAGCTCAAGGATCACCTTGGGTTATCAAATATCCGCAATGCCTATACCGGGGGTGCGGCTATGGGCCCGGACCACTTTCGGTTTTTTCATGCCCTTGGAGTGAACCTGAAACAGATTTACGGGCAGACAGAGATTTCCGGTATTTCCGTGGTCCATCGAAGTGGAGACATCAAGTTTGACACGGTTGGCATTCCGATCCCCGAGACCGAGGTGAAGATTACCGAGGACGGGGAAATTATTTCTAAGAGTCCGTCAGTTTTCCTGGGCTATTACAAGAATCCAGAGGCTACGGCACAGACCTTGCGGGATGGCTGGCTTTATTCCGGGGACAAGGGTTTTATTGATGAAGACGGCCACTTGGTGGTCTTTGACCGCTCCAAGGATGTCATGACGCTGACCGACGGCCGACTCTTTTCACCTCAGTACTTGGAAACCCGCCTAAAGTTCAGCCCGTATTTAAAGGATGCGTGGGTCATCGGGGACAAGCGGGACTATGTGACGGCGGTTACTTGCATTGACTATTCTGTTGTGGGCAAGTGGGCCGATGAAAAGAAGCTCACATATACCAGCTATCCCGAGCTTTCTCAGAAGCCTGAGGTTTACGACTTGGTGGAAAGGCAGATCCGGCAGGCCAACAAGGATCTCCCCGAGGTCGCCAGAGTCAGGAAATTTGTTAACCTATACAAGGAATTTGATCCGGATGATGATGAGCTGACGAGGACCCGGAAATTGCGCCGAGCCTTTGTGGAAAAAAGGTATCACGAAATTGTAGACGCCCTTTATTCAGATGCCGATGTTGTGCATGTTGACACGACCATTACTTACGAAGATGGACGGAAAATCCATATCAAGACCGATCTTCACATACGGAAGGTGAGTGGTCATTAGTCACTGGTCATTGGTCGCTGGTTTGGCCGGCAAATACCGGATGTAATGTGTGTTGCCCGTTTTCAAATATCCGGCATCTGGCATCGGTTATTGACACTAGTTACTAATGACCAATGACTAATGACTAACCAGGAGAAAACCCGATGGAACTTTTTTTAATGACCCTCACTACGGGTATCATGGTGGGTGGTATTTATGCCCTCATAGCCCTCGGATGGGTGCTTATTTACAAGTGTTCAGGCGTGCTGAACCTCGCCATGGGAGAACTGACCCTTATCGGTGCCTATGTGTCCCTGAGCTTTTATTCCATGGGCATCCCCTTTCTCCTTGCCCTCCTTTTTTCGCTGATCATTGGGTTTATTCTGGGGATCTTAACCGAAAGAATTTTCCTTGACAGACTCATTGGCGAACCGATCCTGACGGTCATCATGGTCACTGTAGGGCTATCTTTTTTCTTCCGGGGGATCGTGGAACTCATATGGGGAACCGATACCCGGGTATTCACGCCGCCTGTTTTTCCATTGGAGCCGATCCACATTGGGCCATTGATTGTCGGCCAGGTTTATCTATGGAGCTTTGTAGCCGCCATTATTCTTCTGTGTATCTTTGTGGTTTTTTTTCAATACACCCGATGGGGTCTTGCCATGCAGGCCACGGCCGATGATGAGATGGCAGCGCTGTCCCTTGGCGTGAGTGCCCGCTTTGTTTATGCAACGGCCTGGGCCATTGCGTTCATGGCTGCTGGCGTTGGAGGCACCCTTTTAGGGAATATTAACGGACTCAATATTTCCGTCGGCTACCTCGGGCTGCTGGTCCTGCCGGCAGTGGTGCTCGGCGGCCTTAATTCAGTGCCTGGAGCCATCATGGGCGGCATAATTATTGGTGTGTTGCAGAACCTGAGCGGGGCTTACCTGGATAGGTACTTTCCAGGGGGTGTGAAAGAGATCGCCCCATTTGTCTTTATGGCTGTTTTCTTGCTTTTTAAACCATACGGGCTCTGGGGCTGGGAGCGGATTGAACGGGTGTGAAAAACCCAAGTGCCTAAAGTGAGCTAAAGTGCCTAAAGTTAAGGTATTCTGCCAATTTTGTATACTTTTCCCAATAGGGGTAGATATTGCATGAGAACGCTTCGTCGTCCATTTTCAAAATTGACTGCGCTGAAAGCGCATTCCTCAACTTTAGCTCACTTTAGACACTTCAAACTTTAGGCACTAAACTGATGGAGTCAACCTTATGTCAACAACATTTCTCCCATGCGGAGTTTACCATGAAAACTATCCCCAGGATCATGCATGGTGGCAAACGAAATTTGTCAAGGGAAAGATGATCCTGCTCTTTCTGCTCGTCTTTGTGGTGATTCCTCTACTTGCAGATGCCTATTGGATCAGCGTCTGCAATCAGATTGGCTACACGATTCTAGGGGCTTTAGGGGTACAGCTTTTGATCGGTTATTGCGGCCAGGTTACCCTCGGTCACGCCGCATTTCTTGCGGTAGGCGCCTACACCAGCACCTTACTTATCCTGGAGTTCCCGTGGCCCAAGTTTCTGATAGATTGGGGTATTGCCTATCCCATCAGCATCGTCATTGCTGCGGTCGTCGCCGGCATCTGGAGTGTCCTCTTTGGTCTCCCTTCGGCCAAGGTCAAAGGATTCTACCTGATTTTAACAACCATGGCAGCCCAGTTCATTACCGTTGATTTTGTTATTACGCAGTATGTGAGCCAGATCGGAGGTCGGGGCCAGGCCTTTTCCTTACCGCCTGGAACCATCAAGATCGGACCATGGGTTATTGATAGCGACCAAAAGGTCTATTTCATGATGCTTATTTTGGTGATCATGTGTGTGATCGGTTTAGCCAACCTCCTCCGGTCCAGGGCCGGCAGGGCCTGGGTGGCGATCCGAGACAATGATATTTCTGCTGAGGTCATGGGGATTAATATTGTCAAGTACAAGCTCCTGGCCTTTTTTGTGGCCGGATTTATCGGCGGGATCGCAGGGGCCTTCTGGATCAGCAACCTGGCGGCCATCAGTCCCGAGCACTTCCCCTGGTTCTGGTCCCTGTGGCTGGTGGGCGTGATTCTTATCGGAGGAGTGGGCTCCATACATGGGGCCATCTTCGGCTCCATCTTCATGGTGGTGGTCATGGAGCTATTGCAATTGGCCATCATGCCTCTTGCTGACACGTATCCTAAGCTGTTGATGGACTTTTTGTTTATCAAGGAGGCCGCCTTTGGCCTGGCCATTTGTGCCTTTTTGATTTTTGAACCTAATGGCCTGGCCTACCGCTGGTGGCAAATCAAGAATTATTTCAATCTATGGCCATTTTCGTACTAGAAGGGGGGGATGATGCGTCTATTTAGGTAAGGGTATATTGGAAAGCCTTTTTTCTACTGAAAAGGGGAGGAGATTATGAGGATGAAAGATATATGGTTCAAGGTCTTGGTACCATTCTTTGCCGTGGCTATCCTTGTGGGCTTTTCCACGGGCTGGGCTGCAACGATCACTGTCGGGGCTCTGAACGATATGACCGGGGCTACCTCAGACGTTGGCAAGGATTATGCCCTGGGCATTGCTGAGGCCATCCACTACGTGAATGATATGGGAGGCATCAACGGCAAGAAGATCAAGCTCTATCAGTTTGATTATGGCTATCGCATTCCCGAAGCTCTGACCAAGTACAACCTCTTCAAACGACTCAAGTGCGTTGCCATCCTGGGATGGGGGACCGGGGATACGGAAGCCTTGGCACCCACGGTAGCCAGAGACAAAATCCCGTATGTCTCGGCCTCCTATTCAGGCCATTTGTGCAATCCTGAAAAAACGCCATACAACCTTTTCTTTTCTTCGGATTATTCCAGTCAGGCGCGTGGATTAATCACCGCCTGGTTTGACAAGAAGTGGCCAAATCACAAGGATTATGGAAATAGGAAACCCCGGATTGCCTGCTGCTATATGTTCGCTTCTCCTTTCAGCAGCTCAGCCATCAAGGCTGCCAAGGATCAAGCCAACATGCTCGGATTTGAAATAGGACCGGACCAGGACGTGTCACTCTTTGCCATAGACACCAAGAGCCAGGTCCTGGGCTTAAAAGAGTTCAAGCCTGACGTTCTTTTGCATACCAATACCGTCATGAGCGTCGCAGCCACCTTGAGGGACGCTTACTCGCTGGGCCTGGGGGCCGACCACATCATCGTTAACTGGGGCTATGACGAGAATCTACCTCGCTTGGCCGGCAAGGCGGCTGAAGGGGCCATGGGAAGCGCCCCGTGGGCTTTTTTCGGCGAGGATGTTCCGCTAATGGACAAGGTTGTGGAATATGCGAAGAGATACAATCCGGGGATTCCCATGGAGAAAAGGACTATCCACACAGTGCAAGCGTGGGCCAGTGTGTTGGGACTTGCAGAGGCCATGAAACGGGCAGACAAGGCCGGGAACCTGACTGGTCCAGGGATTCTCAAGCAGGGTTTTGAGAGCATGAAAGATCTTGAGATTGGCTTAGGGTTAGCCCCCGTCTCGTTCACAGCCACAGATCACCGATGTCAAACGGTGATCAATGTCTATGAATATAGAAACGGCAAGTTCAATGCCCTTGAAAAGGTAGATCTGAAAAGTCGATGGCCGGATAAATGGGCTAACGAGTGGATCGGGTGGTAGCAATACATACCCGGTTGCGTGATTGAGTCATTGGCACGAATAAACCTTGTTGCCAATTCCAACGGAGGTCTGAGGCTTGGCAGGAGAAGAACCGATCTTAAAGATCAATAATATTGAGGTCAAGTACCACGAGGTCATTCTGGTTCTCAAGGGTGTTTCCATCGAGGTCCCGAAAAGGTCGATTGTGGCCCTCCTTGGGGCCAACGGGGCCGGAAAGAGTACGACCCTGAAGGCGATCTCCGGCCTGTTGAAACATGAAAACGGGGAAGTCACCGACGGGTCGATTGAGTTTATGGGCGAGCGCATCGACAGGCTGAGTGCCGAAAAGATCGCCAAGATGGGCATCGTCCAGGTGATCGAGGGACGCAGAGTCTTTGAACACCTTACTGTAGAGCAGAACCTCAAGGTGGGTGCGCACCTGAGACGGGACGGCAGGTCTATCAAAGAGGGGCTGGAAATGGTCTATAACTACTTCCCGCGGCTAAGAGAAAAGCGGAATGAGATCGCTGGCTTTGTCAGCGGCGGAGAGCAGCAGATGACCGTTGTTGGCCGTGCGTTGATGACCAACCCCAAGCTGATTCTCCTGGATGAACCCTCCATGGGGCTTGCGCCTCTCCTGATACACGAAATCTTTAACATTATCACCCGTCTCAATCGGGAGGAGAATATCTCGATCCTCTTGGTAGAGCAGAATGCCAAACTTGCCCTCAATGTGGCTCCCTATGCCTATGTTATGGAAAATGGCCGTATCGTCATGGATGACACGGCAGAAAGGCTCCGGGAGAATCCGGACATCAAGGACTTCTACCTCGGGCTGACCGATGTTGGGGGCCGAAAGAGTTTTCGGGACGTAAAACACTACAAGCGAAGAAAACGATGGCTTACTTAGCCCTAAAATGCAGTAGGGAGGTATAATATGCGTAAGAGATCAATCATACCGACAGGTTTTGTTGTCATTGTGCTTGGGGCGTTTTTGTTCGCCTGCGCGACAGTGCCGACGCCGACCGAGCAAAATTTTAAGACCCCGGTTGTTACTCTGAATTCGGTAGAGCTGGCTCACTACTGGGGATGGTGGTACTTTTCCAAGAAGGTACAGCCCACCAAGGGAAAGGCGGGCGACTATGGGGCACCATTGGATTTTGCGTTCATCTTTGATATTGAAAACCCCAATCCCTATCCAGTGATGATGGAGCATCTCAAGTTTACGGTCGCCTTTGAGGAGTTTGATCTCAATACGGTCAGCTCCATGGAGACTCAGTGGGTCCCCGCAGGCAAGACCAACCAGGTGCGGGTCCATGCCATGTTCGACGGCAGACAATCCCTGCTAAGCCTGCTGGTCACTGGTGGGTTTAAGTTAAAGGAAAAGGGGATGGGTGTTGGTGCTGGAGGCGCTTTTAAGCAACTAGAGGCGTGGTGGGTTGGAGCCCCTGAGTTCTCCTTTCCAATCTATGTAAAGGAGGGTTCGGCCGTTTTCAAAGCGGATGGTCTGACGTCCGTGGTCACTTTTAGCGGTACATTCCCTCAGGAGTAATCCCAGAACATAAGACGTGTGCATGTCTGGAGACCGTTGATTTTGTTTGTGTGCCAAGGCCTGGAGATGTACCAATTCATGTGGAACAGAACATGCACGCGTCTTATGTCGTATTGGTCGAATGGTTGCGCGGCGCGTTTAGCGCAAAGCTTCACTTTGTGTCGGCGTTCGGTTCACGTTAAATGGTTCTGAAAAATGATGCAAACCGACAGACGAGTGACGTAACGAGCAGCGCAGCTGATGGACGATAGACTTTAATTGTACTTTGCGGAGATGGACATTCATGACGGCGAGGATTGATCGCACATCCGGTTATTATAACCAGACCCTTGAGACCCTTTCACCGGAAGACAGAGCGACCTACCAGAATGCCGAGCTTCAGAAAATAGTTCAATACGCCTATAAAAACGCTCCTGCTATCAGGAAAAAACTTGATAGCACCAACACAAAGCCTGATGACATAAAGTGCGTCAAAGACTTAGAGAGACTTCCTATTACCCATAAGCACGAGCTGGCCCAACTCCAGCAGCAAGACCCGCCGTTTGGCGGCTTTCTGGGTGTGCCCTGGAATCGTCTGAAAAGGATCTGCATGTCTCCAGGTCCCATCTATGAACCAGAAGAGATTCACAGCCAGAATGATCGCTGGACCCAGGCCTTTTTTTCAGCTGGTTTTCGGAAGGGGGATATCGGCCAGATTACGTTCAGTTATCACCTTGTACCCCCTGCCTTCTGGTTTGAGGATGCCCTTCACAGGCTGGGGTGCATTGCAACGCCGGGTGGTGTTGGCAACACTGAGCTTCAAGTGCGTATGATGCACGACTTGAAGGTTACTGGATATGTTGGCACCCCGAGTTTTCTGGTGAATATCTCCAAGAAGGCTCGGGAAGTGGGTTATGACTTACAAAAGGACCTTTATCTGGAGGTTGGCTTCGTGGCTGGCGAAATGCTACCTGACTCTCTCCGCAATGAACTGGAGGCGTCCTTTGGTATGATTGTTCGCCAGGGATACGGCACAGCTGACGTGGGATGCTTGGCATTTGAATGTTACCACAAAAATGGCATGCACTTTCCTTACAACTGTATTGTAGAAATCGTGGACCCTGAGACAGGGCGTCAGCTTGGACCTGGTGAGACCGGGGAGGTCGTAGCCACAATCTTTGACCAAGTCTATCCCATGATTCGGTTTGGTACAGGAGACCTGTCCTATTTTACAGATGAGCCCTGCCCATGTGGGCGTACGGCCAACCGCCTGGTAAAGATCCTGGGACGCCTGGATCAGGTAACCAAAGTCAAGGGGATGTTTATTCATCCGGACAACGCCGATGAAGTGGCGGCCAGGTTTCCTGAGATTAGCCGGTATCAGGTGGTGGTGACCCGGGAGGCCCATGTAGATCAGATGACCTTTGCGATTGAGCTTAAGGAGGGTGTTGAGGCCACCGAGGCGTTGGCCAAGCGGATTGAATCGGCTATTCCAAACAGCATGCGGGTTCGCGGAAAGGTCACATTCATTGAGAGGGGCACACTGCCTGAAGATTACAAAAAGATCGATGATAGAAGGAGGTGGAATTAGTTCGAGGAATGAACATGATCTTTGTGGTGACCTTTGCTTCAAAGGTTCCTCGTGTCATACGAGTATTGGTTGCGCAATCTTTGTTGATCTTCACGCTGTTTCCTGTGGCGTTCGCCTCGGGGGCTTCCGAGCAGCATCTGCTGCAGGGCCAACTCATCCCTGATTCACTTGTCAGTCTCAGTTCGGATAATGGCCCGAGCTATGCGATTCTTGTGGAGAAAGACACCCAGAGTGTCATGGTTTACGAATACGAGAAAACCTTCGCCCTAAAGCACCGGTTTGTCTGTTCCACTGGGGAAGTGAGAGGCAACAAGGAAAAATCTGGAGATCGAAAGACCCCCGAAGGGATTTATTTTTTTACTAAAGCTTTTAACAAGAGGGAGTTGAGCCCCATTTACGGCAACAGGGCCTTTGTCATGGATTACCCCAATCTGTTGGATCGGAAGCTGAACCGGGGCGGGAATAATATCTGGCTTCATGGAACCAACAAGCCGATCAAGTCCCGAGATTCAAACGGCTGCGTGGTGATGGATAATGATGATCTGGAAATACTCGCTCGATATATCTCTCTAAACCGTACGCCGATCATCATAAACCAAAAGCTGTACATGGTACCAGCCGATAGTCAACTGGCAGACAAAGAAAGCCTCCAGGGGTTCCTGGAGGTCTGGAAAACCGCTTTTGTCATAGGAGACAGGGCGAAATATCGCGCATGTTATAGCGAACCTTCTGCAGATCTTGACACCTTATGGGAGGCATGGGATGGGATTCGCACCGCTTGGCATCATGCCCAAATTCCCTTTGACATGAGACTTCGAAACCTGACTCTGGTAAGAGGGAACCCTTGTGTTGTGGCGCTGTTTGATGAAGTCGTCTCCCTGGATCACCACGTGATCACTGCGGGCACCAAAAAACTCTTCCTGGAAAAGAATGGAAAGACCTGGAAAATTTTGGGGGAGACATACCAGCCGAGCGTCTTGGACCAAGGGGCTGATAGGCCACTGGTAATGGCCCTTAATCGCCTGGACCGGCTCCGCAGAGACCACAGGGCCATTTCTGATCTGGTTGCAGAATGGGCTGAGGCGTGGAGTTCCAAAGATATCAGACGTTATCGTGCCTGCTATGCCGAAGATTTTTGGTCCAGAGGCATGAATCTCAAGGCCTGGATCCGCTATAAAGAGGGCCTGAACAAACGCTATGACGCAATCCGAGTCTCGATTGAAGATCTGGAAATCCAGCAGGGGCCGGAGCGAAGTACGGCGACATTTTTACAGCGATACGATTCAAGCGGGTATGAGTCTGTGGGCATCAAGCGCCTCCGACTTAAACGCACGGGAGGAGCATGGAAAATTTATCGAGAGACCTGGCGCAGGGTTCGCAAGTAAAAAAACCCGGCCATATGCATAAAGCACCGAGGCACTGGACAGTCCTTTTAATCGGTGATCTTGGCAAGATCGTCTCTTTTCGCCTAAGCAAACCATTGGTGCTTGCCCTGACAGTTTGCGTTACTGCGAGTTTATCTATTGTTATTTATTGGGTGGTTTCTTACAACTCGGTCTGCATGGAAAACACCCAGTTGAAAAAGGAGTTGGACACACTTACAGCAGGCCTTAAAGCTGCCGAGAGGGAAAGGGAAAAGGCCTTGGTTCGTTTAATGGTGCTTGAGGGCAAGGCCGAGCAAACTGATGAAGCACCGGCGGCCACCGTGCAAGAGCCCACAGCCGATAAACCAGAGGGGGAAGAAGGGGCAAAATCGGTTGGTCCGGTATCTCCGGCCCCAGCACCCGAGACACGGGAAACCGTCCAAAAGGTCTCTCCGGGCCCGGCAAGGATGTCCGTTGAAAACTTCAAAATAAGGCAAGACCCGGAAGATAATGCTTTGAAATGTGAGTTTCTCCTGAGAAATATTGATCCCCAAGGCATGAAGATCTCAGGGCATACCTTCGTTGTTCTCAATCCCAAAGAGGGCTCAGGGGAGTCCCCTAAGGCATTCCCATGGACTCCTCTGAAAGATGGGAGGCCCACTCTTTTTCAAAGGGGGCAGCGTTTTTCCATTGCCCGATTTATGGTTGTTCATGGTACATTGACGGGTGTGAGTGCGATTGACCGCTTCACCACCGCTACGGTTTACGTGTATGCGAATACCGGCGATCTCCTCGTGGAAAAAGTTTTTGAGGTGGACAAGGTATTTGAATCATAAAAGTATGAAGCTTCGATTTTCTACATTCAAAGACTCGGGTACAGGGCGGGCAAGGCGGGTCCTTTATCTCCTCTTTGTCCTTTTCTTGATCCCCAATACGGGATGGGCCAAACGAATCCATGATGTCTATTTTCAGGGAACTGATTATGAACTCCATGTTTATAGGATATACGGTCAGAAGCCGGGCAAGACCCTGCTTCTGATAGGAGGCAGCCAGGGAAACGAACCCGGGGCATTTCTGTCAGCAGACCTGTATGCGGATATGGCCCTGGCTAAAGGGAATCTCATTGTGGTGCCGAGGGCAAATTTTTATTCCATTGTGCTCAATCGTCGTCAAATCAATGAGGATATGAACCGGAAATTTGCCGAAAGCTCGGAGACGAATTATGAGGCAAAGATTGTCGCTATACTCAAGGAGCTGATTGGAGAGAGCGACTGCCTCCTAAATCTCCATGACGGCTCTGGCTTCTTTTCAGAACGCTGGGAAAGCCCGATGAGGAATCCCAACCGGTTCGGGCAATCGATCATTGCTGATTGCGAGACTTACACGGTTCCTGAAACTGGCGAGACCTTACATTTAGGGGACATGGCGCGGCGCGTGATAGACCGGATGAACGTGCACATAAAGGAGCCGGGCCATCGGTTCCGCTTCAACAATCACCGGACCAGAGACCCTGATTCACCGCATCCCGAACAACGTAAATCTGCAACCTATTATGCCCTTTATCGATGCGGGATACCGGCATTTGGCATTGAGACCAGCAAGTCTCTCCCTCTGGAGACGAAAGTGCGCCATCACAATCTTGCCATCAATGCCTTCATGGATCTGTTCGGCATCATTCCGGAGACCCCTGGTATCTATCTGGATCCCCCGGTCATGCGGTATGTGGTCCTTGCGGTAAATAACAACATGCCCTTTGCTGTTCCAAATGGACACACCTTGCGGATCAGTCCTGGGGATGTGGTCAACATCTCTCATATTGAGGCCAATTACAAACGCGGGCTTAGCGCTGATATACTCGGTTATGGGGCGGTCAACGACGTGAATAAGCCGATTCAAATTACCCGTCCCACCCAAGTTGTCGTACGCAAGGATCATCACCCTTGCGGCATGATCAAGATTTCCCTTGATGCCTCCAAATCTCAGGTTCATATCGTTTCTGCAGTGCCAGAGGTGTTGTTTTTCAGGGCAAGGATCAACGGCGATGAGCATCTATTTATGAACAACGCCCACGTGAAATTGATAAAAGGGGACAGATTTGAGCTGGTTGATGTGACCACGAACCTGGAAGATCCTTCAAAGATCGTTGTGAATTTTAAGGGGTTTGTTGGAAATCCCCGCAACAACACAGGGGAAGATCGTGGGTATGTGATACATACAGGACGTGACCTCTGGCAGCGGTATTCTCTGAGCGGCAAGGGGGAGCAATACCAGACCGTGGTCAAGCATGGAGATACTGTGTTGGGACGACTATTCATTGACCTGACAGATCCTGTATTTGACTATGTGATTCTGCAAGTGAATGGTGGCGTGAAACAGTGCCTCTTCCCGAATGATTCGCTGGCCATTCGTCCAGGGGATGCCATCAGGATCCTTGACATCAAGACAAATATCCAGAAAAATGTGGGGATCCAGGCCTTCTTGAAAGGAGCCGACACAAGCTTTTGCCTTTTTTCCGGTGGTGTGGGTTTTCCCTGGACCCACGGCTCAGAAGGCATCGACCCTCAAGACAAACAGTACAAAATTGTGGTTCATCGAGAGCACATCGGACTCGGTTCAGTCATTCTAGATCTGGTAGAAGGCACATATCATGGCGGATAAACAAGAGGGCCTTTCCATTATTGATAAGGGCTTTGAAATGGAGGGGACCCTCAATGTCAAGGGAAAACTGATCATATGCGGCACAGTGCGAGGGACCCTTATTGGCGATCAGGTGGTTACGGCTCCAGGAAGTCGTGTTTTTGCTCAGGCCAATGTCCGTGAGATGATCATCCGCGGTTATTTTGAAGGTGATATTACGGCCTGTGAGAGCCTGCAGATATTGAATACAGGTCACTTCTTGGGTAAGATTATTTGTAAGAACCTAACGGTCGAAGCAGGTGGCAGACTAAACGGGGGCGTTACGCCGCTCAATTCAAAAGATGCACATTCGCCCGCAGACACGATCATTGCGGCCAAAGGGATGAACTCGGGTTTGCAGCAGACAGAGGACAATACTGAAGAGACAGACCCCTCAAAGCCCGGTTAAATTCGTGTCTTGTCACTTTAAACAACGCGCATTACGCCTTTTTCCCATAACACCGTTGGCTGTGGAGCATAGCAAAAAGTTCTTCCGTCCACACGGGAACGAATCCGTCCTTAAACACCTCACGTTTTACCTTTGAAGCCTAACGTAACGTGTTCTCCCTCCACGATCACAGGGACCCTGCGTTTGCCGCCCGAGTGTTGAAGCATGGCTTCGAGTTGTTTTGAATCAGCCACAACATTTAAATATTTGACTTGCTTGCCTGCCTTGGCGTAGACCTGCCGGGCTGCTGTGGTGTAAGGTCAGGTGTCTTTTCCGAAGATGAGAACCTCTTCTGACATAACGAGCCCTCCCCTTTATTGTTGATAATGATTTTTACGAATGGGAGTATCTATGTTTACATCTAAACATCTGCCAGCGAACCTCTCTGCATGATTTGTTGCAAACCTTGCTACAAGGTTTGCTTGGTACTTCATCCCCCTTCTTTCCCCATTCCCTCAATCCCCCCTCTTGCCAGGTGAGGGGAAAATAATGCTTAATGTCGGCTCCCCTGCAGCTTTCTGCCTTGCTACAGGATGATATATTATATTTACCAGTTAGCAGGGAAGTTGTCAAAGTCTTTCGGGCTTGTTAAGAGAAGGAAGGCATGGTAAAAGTTCAGTCGCAAAATGCCTAAAATACCTAAAGTGAAGTAAAGTTTGAGTCATCAACTTTAGCTCACTTTAGTCACTCAACGTAGCTCCCCAATCGATATGAGGTGGCTAGACAATCATGCCAAATACCAAATTATACATGGGCATCGATCTTGGTTCCGTCAGCCTGAACATCGTCATTATCAATGAGGCGGCAGACATGAGGGCCGCCATATACCGACGCACGAATGGCCGCCCACTGATCATCCTTCGGGACTGCCTTGAGGCGTTGGGGAGGGATTTTAAAGGCCTTGACGGGATCATCGTCACAGGGAGCGGGCGCAAGCTGGTGGGCCGTATCCTCGGGGTCCCGGATGTTAATGAGATTGTCACTCAGGCTAAGGCGACCTGTTACTTTTACCCCGCGGCTCGAACCATTATTGAAATTGGCGGGCAGGATTCCAAACTGATTTTTCTGGATCGGGACCCGCACACAGGAGAGCCGGTTATTACAGACCATGTCTTAAATGAGGTTTGCGCTGCCGGCACGGGATCGTTCCTTGACCTGCAGGCCCATCGACTTGGCATCAATATTGAGGATTTTGGCGCCCTGGCCCTTTGCTCAAGTCATCCGGCCAGAATTTCTGGACGATGCAGTGTCTTTGCCAAGAGCGACATGGTCCACCTTCAGCAGGAAGGGACCCCAAAGGCAGATATCGTTGCAGGGCTGTGCTATGCGCTTGCCCGAAATTTTGTGACCAACCTCGGGAAGGGGAAACCCTTTCCAAGACCGATTGTATTTCAGGGGGGTGTGGCAGCCAACCCGGGTGTGGTCAAGGCCTTTGAAGACCTTTTAGACCTTGGCCCGGGGGCCCTCATCATTCCAGAGCATTTCCTTATCATGGGCGCTCTGGGTTCGGCCCTGATGGCCGGCACGCAGGACACCGGTCAGACCGTGCCAGTAAACCGCCTGATTCAAAGTGTCCAGGCGGCGATTGAAAGAGGGCAAGATCGGCCACGTGTGGCTCACCTGAAACCCTTGAGTCCACCAAAAGCCCATCAGGAGACCGTGGATCACTATTATGGGATCGAGCCGGAGAGCCGCCTCGAAGTGTTCTTAGGTGTGGATGTGGGTGCAGCCAGTACGAATATTGTGCTCGTTGATAGCAAGGGGCGCCTTGTGGCCAAACAATACTGGTTCACCCGAGGAGAACCGGTTGAGACCGTGCGAGCCGGGCTTGAGGAGATGGCCCGACAGGTGGGTTCCGGAGTCTGTGTTCGCGGTGTGGGTGTGACCGGAAGCGGGCGTTATTTTATTGGCGATTTTGTGGGGGCAGACGTGGTCATCAATGAGATCTCGGCCCAGGCACGTGCGGCCATCCATCTGGACCCAGAGGTCGATACGATTATTGAGATTGGCGGCCAGGACTCCAAGTACATCAGGTGTGAACAGGGACGAGTCGTTGATTTTGAGATGAATAAGGTTTGCGCGGCAGGGACCGGCTCCTTTTTGGAGGAGCAGGCGGCTCGTCTGAGGGTACCCATCCAGGGGGCATTCAGTGATCTCGCCTTTACCTCCAGGACACCGGCCGATCTTGGTGCGCGCTGTACGGTATTCATGGAATCGGATCTCATTCATCACCAACAGGCGGGCTATAGCATAAGTGACCTGACTGCAGGGCTCTCCTACGCCATTTCCCACAACTATCTGGAGAAGGTCGTTGGAACCAAGAAAATCGGCAGGCGCATTGTATTTCAAGGGGGCGTAGCTGCCAACCAGAGTGTTGCGGCTGCCTTTGAAAACATTTTGGGCAAGCCCTTGACCACCTCTGAACATCACAATGTCACCGGTGCCCTGGGTGCAGCATTGGTAGCCAGGGACCGCAGGCCAGCCGCCACCCGTTTTGCGGGATTTTATTTAAAAGATCGCCCGTATGAAGTGAAAACCTTTGAGTGCCAAAAGTGCCCGAATCTTTGCCGGGTCCATCAGATTTATATAGAAGGTACACTTCGCTCTTATTACGGCAGCCTGTGCGGCCGGTATGAGAGGGTCTCTGATCGCGCCCTTTACAGTCACCTTCCGGATCTGTTCAGGGAACGCAATATCCGCCTCATGGAAGGCCTTGATGAGGAGAATGGCACAGGGAAGGGGACGGGTCCGGTCATTGGTATTCCCAGAACCCTGACGTTTTATGAGTATCTTCCTTTCTGGCATGCCTTTTTCAAGGCCTTGGGTTATCGAGTGGTTGTCTCGGACAGGACGAACAAGACATTAGTTCAGGAAGGGCTTTCCTGCGTTCCATCAGAGACCTGCTATCCTGTGAAGACCGTTTATGGCCATATACATGATCTTATCCGAAAGGGTGCTGAGAGGGTCTTGCTGGCGTGCGAAGTGGACCACAAGCAACCCACTGACCAGGGGCTCCGCAGTTTTAATTGTCCTTATATCCAGTCCATACCGTATATGGTGCGGTCATCGATGGGTTCCAAGGTGAAATTACTTACACCGATTTTGTACCGGAGTCGCCCGGAGCATGAGACTGACCGCACGCTTATGGCGCTGGGCAGGTCCCTTGGGCATGGCACAATAGAGATTAAGGAAGCCACGGCCGCAGCCCATAAGGCTCAGCATCGCTTTGACCGGTGGCGACAAATACGCGGTAAGGAGATCCTTGCTTCCATAAGAGCTGATCAGCAAGCTTTGGTCCTGCTGGGCAAGTGTCACAATATCTTTGACGAGGGCTTGAACCTACACCTTGCCAGGAAGCTGAGGCGCACCGGGCATTTAACCATACCCTACGACATGCTTCCTCTTGGCGACGTGACACTTCCTGCCCACTATGACAACGTGGTTTGGGATAATACCCGTGAACTTATGAAGGCCCTTATCCTGATGCGGGGGGATGATCGCCTTTTCCCGGTACTGCTGACGAACTTTGGGTGCGGGCCGGATTCTTTCTTCATGAAATATATGGAAGCCGAGATTTCAGGTAAGCCTCACCTGGTCCTGGAAGTGGATGACCACACAGGTGACGCAGGCATGGTCACACGCATTGAGGCCTTTTTGGATACCCTGGATCCACCACCCAGACAGCCAAAGCCGGCACCCTGCCCGCTCCATCTGGTGATCAAAGGAGAGCCAAGGACAATAGATCCTTGGAGCCCGGCTCCGGCCCTAATGCGACGCCTGGAAAATCGGGTTATCTATTTTCCTTACGTCTCTCTTGCCTTTTCTACTGTGGTCCAGGCTGCTCTGGAGGCTATCGGCCTGGAGGCCAGCGTACTCCCAAAGCCGGATGATGAGACTGAGTACCTTGGCCGGCAGGTTACCTCCAGCCGGGAGTGCCATCCCTTTATCGTCACCTGTGGAGAGTTTGTGAAGTTGACCCGCCAGCCGGGGTTTGATCCGGATCGGACGGCCATATTGATGCAGAACTACGATGGGGCCTGCAGGTTTTCTCAGTATAGTATAGGGCATGCCGATCTTTTCAGGCGTATGGGGCTGTCTCAGGTTTTGGTTGTTGCACCCCTCACCTCGACCCGTTTAGACGAGTTTTCCGGCCTGTTTGGCCTGCGCTTTACCAAGCTGCTGTGGCAAGGATGGATGGCCGCTGAGGTGTTGGAAAGACTCCGGCTTCATGTCCGTCCGTATGAAAAAAATCCAGGAGAGACCGATCGGGTTTATGAGACCGGTATCCGGGATATAGCCAGAGCCGTTGCCCAGCCTAATGGGAGGCGTCGCTGGGGGCACAGCCCGGTGTTTGAAGCTCTGAGGCGAGGGTTGAAGGCCTTACAGGCCGTTCCTGTGGACCAATCCCAAGAGCGTCCCACCATAGGCATTGTAGGGGAATTCTACACGGTTTTAAACGCTTGGGCCAACCATAACCTTATCCGTACCCTTGAAAGACTTGGCGCTGAGGTGAAGCTCCACGGGATGACAGTGACGAATTGCTACATGCTGTTTTCTGAACACTACTATGCCGGGAATCGCTTCCAAGAGAAAAAGCTGATTTCTGCCCTCTATTACATGATGCGTAACCAATGGGTAAAGTTCTGGGTAAACCGCATGGAAGGGTGCTTGGATGAAGCGCTTCGGCCTTTTGGCATGCTTAGTGTTCCCACGATACTCAGGGAGTGCGAACCCTTTATTCATTATAATATCGATCCTATTCTGGCGACTCTGACCACTCGGGTCAGACGCTTTGCTGATTCAGGCATATGCGGCATCTGTAACCTGTTTGTGCTCAACTGCATGCTTGGCAATATTACGGTGCCGATCTTCAAGAACGCCTTAAGGGCTTACAAGTATCTGCCCGTGCTCAATGCGATATATGATGGCCAGAAAGAAACAAACATACTCACCCGCCTGGAGGCCTTCATGCACCAGGCGAAGCTCTATCACGAACGATACAGGGCGAGAGGGAAAGTAATCTAAAGTTAACAGTTCAGAGGAGGTACATTTTATCCTTTAACTTTAAGTATGTTAGCTGACTTTAGACACTTTGGAGACTGGTTGATGAGATTTTTGCCTTTGAGATGTAAAACAGAAAGGCTATAATAAAGAATTTCTGGACGCCTTCCACGGTCCATATGAAATTACGTCGAAATGTCATCATTATAAACGAACTTGGGCTACACGCCCGTGCTGCGGCCAAGATTGCCCAATTGGCCGAGGGCGCCCGTTCTAAAGTTTATATTGTGAAGGATGGTCAGGCGGTGGACGCAACAAGCATCCTTGACGTCATGGCCCTTTATTGTCCCCACGGCACGGAGTTGGTGGTCAAGATCACCGATCCAGGTGACGTGAAGGTATTGAACCGCATCGCTCGATTGATTGAGACCGGTTTTGGAGAACTGTAGGGATGTCTGATAGCACAGCCAGACACGTAGTGAAGCCTGCGCTCAACTTGACACTTCAGGGCATTGCCGGATCGCCTGGTATTGCCATTGGCAAGGCCTATCTGGTGGAGCAGGAAGATGTCGATGTGATAGAAAAACGCTTTGTTGAGCCCGAGGATATTGCTGCCGAAATAAGGCGCTTCAGGGGGGCGGTCAAGAAGGCCCAGAGACAGCTTCAAAGAGTCATCGATGAAGTGCCAGAGGAATTTCGGGACCATATCTATATCCTTGATGCCCATATGATGCTTCTGAAGGACAAGATGATCCATAACGGGACCATTGAGCACATTGAGCGTGAAAACGTGAATGCAGAATGGGCCCTGAAAATGGCTGTAGACGAGGTCAAGTCGATCTTTAAGAAGATGCCGGATCCCTACTTTCGAGAGAGGGCCTCGGATGTCACGCATGCTTCCAAGCTCATTCTGGGGAACTTGCTTGGCACTGGCTCTTCCAACATTTCACATATCGACAAACGGGTTATTGTTGTAGCGCACGACCTTTCGCCAGCAGAAACAACGCAGATGCAACTGGAGAAAGTTAAGGCCTTTTTGACAGATCTGGGCGGCAAAACGTCCCATACCGGTATCATTGCCAGGTCCCTTGAAATTCCTGCTGTGCTGGGATTGGGCAATGCCAAACAGCTCATTAAGACCGATGACCTCCTCATCGTGGACGGGAGCGCTGGTGTTGTCATCCTTGATCCGGATGAGGAAACCCTCACCCGGTATCAAGAACGCAAGGACCTGTTTGAACAGTATCAGGCCATGATTACCCGGTCCAGTCATCTGCCGGCAGAAACCACGGACGGGTTCTGCTTGATGGTCATGGCCAATATCGGCTTATTGGAAGATGTGGTGTCGGTTATTGACCATGGTGGGGACGGTATTGGTTTGTATCGGACCGAGTTTCTTTACCTGAATCGACCCACCCTTCCTTCAGAGCAGGACCTTTTTGATAACTACAGAGATGTGGCTGAAATCATGGCCCCTCGCACGGTCACGATACGCACACTGGACATTGGCGGGGACAAATTTGCCAGCGGCCTGCAATTGGCTGAAGAGATGAACCCGGCCTTAGGGCTCCGGGCCATCAGGTTCAGCCTCTGGTCGCCGGAGATCTTTAAGACCCAGCTTCGCGCCATCCTAAGAGCGGCCAATTTGGGGAATGTTCGCATTATGTTCCCTATGATTTCCGAGGTGGACGAAATCATTCAGGCCAAGCAGATGCTGAATGAAGCGGCAGAGTCTCTGGATAAGGCTGGGGTACCCTTTAGGGCAGATATTGAAGTTGGGGCCATGATCGAGGTTCCCTCGGCTGTGATTATGGCCGATGTCCTGGCCAGGGAGGTTGATTTTTTTAGCATCGGTACCAACGATTTAATCCAGTACTCTCTGGCCATAGATCGGATCAACAAGCAGGTAGCTCATCTTTATCAGCCACTTCATCCTGCGGTGTTACGCATGATACAACGCGTGGTAGAGGCCGCCAGGGAAGCGGGCATCCAGGTTTATATGTGTGGTGAGATGGCCGGAGACCCTGTCAATCTACCTGTGCTTCTTGGCATGGAGCTCGACGCCATTAGCATGAACCCCATATCGATTCCCGTAGTAAAGAAGATGGTACGAATGCTATCTCTGAAAGAATCAAAGCAGTTTTTGAAAGAGGCGCTTAAACAGGTGACAGCGGCAGACGTGTTAAATCTTATTCAGGACACTTACGGACCCTCATTCCCGAAGACTGACTTTTTCCAGCCGAGCCAGGATTAGTATCCTATCGCAAACGTTTGCGGCGGCGTAAGAGACAGACTGAGGTCGTCTTAGATGCACGGTACCAAGATCATATGCCAGAACCGCAAGGCCCGGCACGACTATTTTATCCTCGATGAATATGAGGCGGGCATGGTTCTGCTGGGTACAGAGGTGAAGTCTTTGAGGCTTGGGAGGGCCAACCTAAAGGACAGCTATGCCAATGTTCGGGGTGGGGAGGTATTTCTTTATAACATGCACATAGGGGAATATCCTTTTGCCGCTCACGGAAATCATGACCCTTTGCGCCCCCGGAAGCTTCTCCTGCACAAGGAGGAGATCAAACGCCTCACCGGTAAAGTCAAAGAGAAAGGTCAGACCCTGGTTCCCCTTCAGGTTTACTTCAAGGCTGGCAAGGCGAAGGTCACCTTGGCACTGGCCAAAGGAAAGCGAAAATACGACAAACGGGAGGCTATCAGAAAGCGTGAGGAGAAGCGGGAATTGGACCGGGCAAAACGGGAGCAAAGAAAGATTTGACAATTTGATGGGGATGGGTTATTTTTATACATGACGTCTGCATTGGTGAACCGTTTTCCTGTTCAACCATTACTTTCAATGGCTGCTCTTTTTCATGGGGGCGAAACGGCTTCGACGGGGATATGGAAGCATAGGTTGCATACCGAGCTCCACCAGCTCGTAAAAATGGTGGGACTAAAATAATCGCAGACGATTATTATTACGCCTTAGCCGCTTAATGCAGGCTAACGTCCTTCCGGGTTTTTCCTGCGAACCCAGAAAGGACGCCGGTGAGCAGGATAGCCTCTTTCGGTTGCTTGTTACGCATGAGGTGAATTTATAACAAGCTAGCTTCTCAAGCATCCAGCCTGAAGGAGCCTTGAGAGGCGAAACCGAAAATTCAGGCTATGTATGTAGAAGCTTATGTGGAATATCGTCGGACGCGGGTTCGACTCCCGCCGCCTCCACCATTTGAAAAAAGACAACCCGTCTCTCCGGGGTCATTCTCCGGGACGACCTGTCTGCCGACAGGCAGGCGGGTTTTCTATTTCCCCTTATTTTCAAAGGGTTTGCGCCCGTTTCACATCTTTCCGGACCCGTTCTCCACCCGCCTGATTCTCCCTCTTTTCCCGCCTTTCATTCTCTGTTTGCCCCCAGATTCTCTGTTTTCTGCGGCCTGGCCGGGTAAGTCTTCCAGGTATTTCCAGATCGCGTGTTCACTCATCACTGTTCTCTGCATCCGCGATGATGAACCCTCGCCTGGTCATCCAGTCCTCAAGGATGTCAGCATCGTCATCACGCTTGAACCCGGCCCTGTTGCCGGAGCTTATGGTGACCGTTCGAGCGGTCTTGGAGTCGGTGAATTTGATCAGGAAGCTGGCCTTGATAATAGGACCGCTGTTGGGGAATGACCGTTCACGCTCGCGCAAGGACGCGAAGATATCCTCGGCTTTGCGGATCTCCACTTCTTTCTGAGAACCGCCACGGAAGATCTGGAACTCTTTGAGCCTCACCCACTCCAGCCCGTCGATGTCGTCGCACAGGAGGGAATCCTCGCCGCGCTCCCGCAGCGGCTCGAGGGTGAACTTGCTCTTGCCGTTGAAGAACTCGCTGTCACCAAAGAAATGCTGGCCGAACTTGGTGCGGTAGAGTTCCTTCTCACCCTTGGATCGGGCGTTCATGCGGATTTCCCCGGTCTCCGGGTTGTAAACGAGGACATCGTATTTCTCGGGGCGATAGTAGACGCTCGAAGATTCCCCGTCTTTGATGATGCTCTCGCGGGTAAAGGGTTCTCCGTGGCGAACCAGGAACCAGACAAAGTCGGGCTTCACGTACACGAACACCTTTGACGCCCGGCCCCGCCGCTTCTTGGAGAACCAATCGTCAAGGTCGGCCTCCAGGGCGTGGATTGTCTCTTCTGAAGGCTCTTCGAACTCGGGAATGGAACCGTAATATACGCCCTGATACCTGTCAGGTCAAGAAGTCTTATGAAAAAACCCTTCCGACAGTCGGGGAACGCCTTCGGTATGTAACCATCGACAGGGCCGGGCATTTCGCCCGGACTTGAGAGTTAGAAACCAGACAACTGACCGGAAGCAGAGCTTAGGCGGTTGTGGGTGCCAGCGAACCCGCATCCCAACCGTCCGGCGAGTTTCCCGGCATCCACACCGACCCGGTCACGCAAGCCGGAGGTCACGATGTTGGATGCCGATTTTGCTCTTGACAAATCCGCAGGACAGCGGATTTGGACGCACCAAAGGTGCGCCCGAAGGGGGCGAACCAGGGACGGCGAGCATCAAACAACCGATCCCGACCCGCTTGAAGCGGATGTATTTCCCGAGTCCGAACTCCTTTCCCCGGAAAAGAGACTGGGGGCAATCGCCTCGATCCTGGCGGTTGCCGTGCTGCGTTCGAAAGTCCGCAAGGCCGCTTCCAGCGGGCGTATGGAGGATATCGAAGAATCTTCCGGAACTGCCGGAGAAGGACTTGATTAGTTGCGGGAACAGAGCATTCATTCATGACAAACGCGTCCGGAACGCATGATAAGGAGTTGTGTATGAATGAGTTACAAAAACAAACCCGCAACGGGAAGAACGGCGGACGGACCCGGAATTCCGTCCTGCGGCAACTGGCGACGCTACAGAATATGACGCTGGAGCAACTTCGCGAGAAGTGGCTCGACCTTTATGGCAGCGACCCGCCCCGGTACAAGAAACAGTTCCTCGTCAAACGCCTTGCCTATCGTATTCAGGAGCTCTTTTACGGTGGCCTGTCCGAGACCGCCAAGACGCGCCTGCGGCAAATCGCCCGGGAAAAAGGCTTTGAATACGACGGCCGGATCTTTCGATCACTCAGCGCGGTGGCTCGGGAAATTACCGGCACCCGTTGGAACGGCAAGGTCTTTTTCGGCCTGAACAAGACCTACGGAAAAAAGAACGGAGGTGGCAAGAATGCTTGATAACGTCAACCTGTCTGCGTGCAACGCACAGGCAGGCATGACCTCCACCAGGAAGAAGCCGCTGCGCTGTGCCATTTACACCCGGAAAAGTCACGAGGAAGGCTTGGAACAGGAATTCAACTCGCTGGATGCCCAGCGGGAGGCTGCCGAGGCGTATATCGAAAGTCAACGAATGCTGGGCTGGCGGGCCCTGACCGACCGCTACGACGACGGCGGCTTCACCGGCGGCAACATGAAGCGTCCGGCGCTCAAACGGCTCCTGGCCGACATCGAAGCCGGTGAGATCGACTGCGTGGTCGTCTACAAGGTGGACCGCCTGAGCCGTTCGCTGCTCGACTTCGCTCGGATCATGGAGACCTTCGAGAAGCACGGTGTCAGCTTCGTATCGGTGACACAGCAGTTCAACACCACCAACTTCATGGGGCGGCTCACCATGAACATCCTGCTCTCGTTCGCCCGGTTCGAGCGGGAGATCATCTCCGAGCGCACGAGAGACAAGATGTCCGCGGCACGCAGAAAGGGCAAGTGGGTCGGTGGCATGCCGGTCCTGGGGTACGACGTAGACCCCAGGGGCGGGAGACTGGTCGTCAACGAGGAAGAGGCCGCGCAGGTTCATGCCATCTACGAGCTCTATCTCGAACACCGCTCGCTCATTCCCGTGGTCCGCGAGCTCGGCCGCCGCGGGTGGAGGAACAAGCGCTGGATCACGAAAAAAGGAACCACGCACGGCGGTTCGCCTTTTACCAAGCACACGCTGTTCCGCCTGCTCACCAACGTCATCTACATCGGCAAGGTGAGCTACAAGGGGACGATCTACCCGGGCGAGCACGACGCTATCGTGGATGCGAAGGTCTGGAAACGCGTCCAGGAACTGC